>Ga0207426_1000097_pt1 | contig 265930 bp, 268 predicted proteins | sample AraplaMF_Cvi_mMS_FD_184265 | JGI IMG/M metagenome (GOLD analysis project Ga0207426, IMG submission 184265) | Arabidopsis root microbial communities from the University of North Carolina, USA - plate scrape MF_Cvi_mMS (SPAdes) (version 2) | ecosystem: Host-associated > Plants > Roots >...
ACCGCCTCGTCGGCCTCGGCCGTGGTCATGATCAGCGAGGGCACCATGCGGATCACGGTGTCGGCGGTCACGCTCAGCAGCAGGCCGTTTTCGGCGGCGCGGCCCAGCAGCTCGCCGCAGGGCACGGCCAGCTCGATGCCCAGCATCAGGCCGCGGCCGCGGATTTCCTTGACGCCCTTCTCGCCGGCCAATTCGCGCGCCAGCGCCGCGCGCAGGTGTTCGCCCACCTTCACGGCATTGGCCAGCAGGCCTTCTTCTTCCATGATGCGCAGGGTTTCCACGCCGGCCCGCATGGCCAGCGGGTTGCCGCCGAAGGTGCTGCCGTGGTTGCCGGGGCCGAAGATGTGGGCGGCCTTGGGGCCGGTGACCACCGCGCCGACCGGCACGCCCGAGCCCAGGCCCTTGGCCAGCGGCATCACGTCGGGCTTGATGCCGGCCCACTGGTGGGCAAACCACTTGCCGGTGCGGCCCATGCCGCACTGCACTTCGTCGATCATCAGCAGCCAGTCGCGTTCGTCGCAGAGGGCCCGTACTTCGCGCAGGTACTCGTCCTTCATGCTGTTGATGCCGCCTTCGCCCTGGATGGCCTCAAAGAACACGGCGACCACATTGGGGTTGTTGGCGGTGGCGGCTTTGAGCGCGTCGATGTTGTTGAGCGGCACGCGGATAAAACCCTCGACCAGCGGGCCGAAGCCGGCCTGCACCTTGGGGTTGCCGGTGGCGCTCAGGGTGGCGATGCTGCGGCCGTGGAAGGCTTTTTCGTAAACCACGATTTCCGGGCGTTCAATGCCTTTGTCGTGGCCGAACTTGCGCGCCAGCTTGAGCGCGGCTTCGTTGGCTTCCAGGCCGGTGGAGCAGAAAAACACGTTTTCCAGGCCCGACAGCTCCACCAGTTTGGCGGCCAGGGCTTCCTGCAGCGGCACATGGTAGTAGTTGGAGGTGTGGATCAGCTTGGTGATCTGCTCCTGCAGGGCCGGCACCAGCTTGGGATGGTTGTGGCCCAGGGTGTTGACGGCGATGCCGCCCAGCGCATCGAGGTAGGCCTTGCCGTTGACGTCCCAGACGCGGCAGCCCTGGCCGTGGTCCAGTGCGATGGGCAGGCGGCCGTAGGTGTTCATCACGTGGGGGGAGGCGGCTTCGATGTGCTTGGGCAGGGCTGCGGTCATGGAAAACTCCGGAACAAGGGCTGTGACAGTGCGGAAAATTCGAGGCCCGCAGCAGTTGATGCGGGCCTGGGCTGATTTTAGGCGCAGACTTTGCGGCCTTTTGTGACGTTCCTGCATCACTGCGATGCAAGCGCCCGGGCATCGGCCGCTATTGCGGCCATTGAAAATTTGTCTCCCAAGTCTTATATAAGAGTCAGAGTTGCGCTAGAATTGTTGTGCGCTGCAGCATGGGCTGAAATCCCATCCTTTTCCCATGCCGGGCAGTGCAAAAAACCCTCCACCCGATGGTCTCCAACACCGCCAAAGAAGTCTTTATCCAGGGTATTACCCGCGACGGCAAAACCTTCCGGCCCAGCGACTGGGCCGACAGGCTGTGCGGCGTGATGAGCCATTTCCGCCCGGGCGGCCCGCAACCGGGCAGCCACCTGACCTACTCCCCCTGGTGCGTTCCCACCGTCATCAACGGCGTGAAGTGTGTGGTCGTCAACTCGGAACTGCGCGAAGCCGAGCCCATGGCCTGGGATTTCGCTATCAATTTCGCCAAAGACAACGACTTGCAGATGGCAGAAGCCTGCCTGATTCCAGACCCCGGATTGAGCGGGACCCCAAAAAAATAGCGCAAAAATAGTGCGTATAGACCACAGCACGCGACCGCTACGGGTTCAAGGTAGTCGTATCACCCTACCCAAATAGTGAGGCAGCGGCCTGCTGCTGTGTGCCGTAGCGATGGCCCGCACGTGTGCCATCACATCCGGTGAAAACACGGCCGATTTGGCTACGCGCACATCGACATGGAGCAGCATCTGTTCGCTGGCTGCCACCGTCTCGCCCGTGTCCGGTAATGACATCTCGTGATAAATGTGCAGGCGCTTGGCGTCATGCCCCACCAGTCGGGTTATCACCTGCACGACGGCTCCCAGTTTGACCTCCCGCAGGTAATTGATGTGGCTTTCGAGGGTATAGAGAGAGCTGCTGGTACGTGCGCGTCCGGCTTCATCAAGCCCGATGCAGTCCATCAGCGCATCGGTGGCGAAGCTGAAAATCAACAGGTAAAAAGCGTCCCGCAGATGGCCGTTGTAGTCCACCCAGTCGGGCCGTATGGTATCGCGGTAGGTCGGAAGCAGCGCTGCATGGCCCGTGCCTGCGGCGGACTCAGACGCCATGGCGTGCCTTGGCCTCTTCCACGGCAGCGATCACGCTGATGATGGCGTCGTCTCGGTAGCGTTCCAACTGCTTGATGGTGTGCGGACCCAATTGCTTCGTGGTTCCATCCACCACGCGGTCAATCAAGGCATCGGTAAGTTGCGGCGCCACCAGATGGGTCCAGGGTAGTTCCAGTGCGGGGCCGAATTGCGCCATGAAATGCCGCATGCCGGCATCGCCGCCCGCCAGGGTGTACGTTAAAAAAGTGCCCATGAAAGACCAGCGAATTCCCGCGCCGAAACGGATTGCATCGTCGATCTCGCCGGTGGTGGCAATGCCGTCATTCACGAGGTGCAAGGCTTCGCGCCATATCGCTTCCAGCAGGCGGTCGGCGATGAAACCGGGCACTTCCTTGCGCACCCGCAGCGGCCGCATGCCGAGCGCGGCGTAGATCTGCATGGCCGCCTCTACAGTAGCCGCGGCGGTCTGCCGGCCGCCCACCACCTCGACCAGCGGCAACAAGTACACCGGATTGAACGGATGACCTACCAGGCAGCGCTCGGGATGGATGGCTGTGGCATAAAAATCCGAAGGCAACAAGCCTGAGGTCGAAGATGCGATGATCGCGTCCGGCTTGGCAGCCGCGCTGATCTGCGCATGCAGCGCAAGTTTGAGGTCTTCGCGTTCGGGCGCGCTTTCCTGGATGAAGTCAGCATGCTGGACGCATTCCTCGACCGTCGCGGCAAAGCGCAGGCGAGCGGGTGACGCCTCTGGTTTCAGGCCGATGCGTTCCAGCGCGGGCCAGGCATTGGCGATATTGGTGCGAAGCTGTTGCTCGGCGCCGGGACCTGGGTCCCAGGCGACAACATCCAGCCCTTGTGCCAGCGCGCGCACAACCCAGCCGCTGCCGATGACACCCACACCCAGGCAGGCAAACGTTCTAATGTTGGTAATGACGGACATGCTTCACTGACTTCCTGTGCTGTGTTTGACGATGGCGGGAACGCGGTGCGAACTCCCAGGCCTTCTGTTGTTTTTCGTTATCCGCGCTTCTTCAGGCCCAGCTTTTTGCGGCCCTCATCGGGCGTGAGCGTGCGGGCACCCAGGTGGCTGATGATGCTGTTCGCCCGCTCTACCAGGGCGCCGTTGCTGGCAGGAATTCCTTTGTCCAGCCAGAGGTTGTCTTCCAGGCCGACGCGTACATTGCCGCCCAGTAAAACAGCCTGCGCCACCATGGGCATTTGCATCTTGCCGATGCCAAAACCAGCCCAGACAGCTCCCGGCGGCATATTGTCGGCCATGGCTTTCATGGTGGTGGTGTCGGCTGGCGCGCCCCATGGAATTCCCAGGCACAGCTGAAACAGCGGTGCATCTCCCAGCAGGCCCTCATTCAGCATCTGCTTGGCGAACCATAGGTGGCCGGTATCGAATACTTCCAGCTCGGCCTTCACGCCCAGCTCCAAAATCCGCTTCGCTCCGGCACGCAGCTGGGCGGGAGTGGACACATAGATGTAATCGCCATCGCCAAAATTGAGCGTCCCGCAATCCAGGGTGCAAATTTCCGGCAGCAGTTCCTCGACATGGACCAGACGGGTAAGCCCTCCGACCAGGTCGGTTCCCGGGCCGAATTCCATGGGGGCCTCGCCAGGCCCGATTTCCAGGTCACCGCCCATGCCTGCCGTGAGGTTAAGAATCATGTCCACGCCGGACGAACGGATGCGGTCGACCAGTTCACGGTAGAGGCTGGGGTCACGGCTGCCTTTGCCGGTCTGCGGATCGCGTACATGGCAATGCACCACAGTAGCCCCGGCCTTGGCGGCTTCCACCGCCGCGTCGGCAATCTGCTTCGGGGTCACCGGTATGGCCGGATGCCGCCCTACCGTATCGCCGGCGCCTGTCACTGCACACGTCACGATGACTTCATGGTTCACTTGGGAGTCTCCTACGAAAGATGGAGGGGCAAAAAAATTGGGCCTGCCGGCCCAACCGCATTACAAGCCCAGATGCGCTTTAACAGCTGGCAAGCCTTCTTTGCCGTTGTAGGTCTTGATGCCTGCCAGCCACCTGGTCAGCACGTCCGGGTTTTGTTTCAGAAAATCCTTGGCAGCAGTAGCCGGCGCCACTTTGTCCATGATGGGCACCATCAGGCGGTTTTCCATGTCTGTCGTAAATACCAGGTTGGAGACCAGCTTGCCTGCGTTCGGGCAACGCTCCAGATAGTCCGATGCCACCAAGGTATAAACTTTCGCTTCCCCGTAATTGGGGCCATATATGGCGTCGCCACCGTTTAGGTAGGTAATGGGAAACTGGATATTCATGGGATGAGGTTCCCAGCCGAGAAACACCACCATTTTCTTTTGCCGTACCGCACGCTGCACCTCTGCCAGCATGCCCGCTTCACTGGACTGCACCAACTTGAAGCCGCCCAGGCCAAACGTGTTTTTGTCGATCATGTCCTGGATCTTTGCGTTGGCGCTACTGCCCGGCTCAATCCCGAAAATCTTGCCGTCCAGTTCTTTCTGAAACTTGGCAATATCAGCAAAGCTTCGCAATCCGGCCTCGGCTGCATAGGTTGGCACCGCCAAGGTCGTCTTGGCGCCGCTTAGATTCGGCGTGGGTAAAACCGCCATGCTCTTCGCTTTGACCAGGGGCTCCACCATCGCGTCCTGCAAGGGGCTCCAATACCCGAGGGAAACATCAATTTGCTTGTTTTTCAGACCTGCAAAGGAGATGGGAACCGAGGCTATCGTCGTCGTCGGGGCGTAACCCAAACCCTCCAGAACGGTCGAGGCCAGCGCCGTGGTAGCGGTGATATCGCTCCAGCCGATATCCACCAGGCGGACCTTGCGGCAGTTTTCGGAGTCTTGCGCCATGGCCGGAAAAACACTTAGCGCCGCCATCAACAGGCCAACATAGTTAATCAAAGTTTTCATCGTGATCCTTTAGAGAAATTCCATCCAATACATTGAATCGACCTCACCAGAAATGCGTATCGCAAAACTTGTCACTGCTTTGCGATACGTTTAATTTACCTGTCCGCATGGCCCAAAAGCGACCGATTGCGACGGTTCATTGACCTGCTGCGCCCTCGCGAAAAAATACCGGCTTGTGCGTTTCGTCCGCGCGCACTGCATGCGCGCATTTCCCGGACTCAACGGGCGCGGGGGTCGCTCTAGGTCCATGAGGCGTCGCCATGAGTCGCTAGCGCCGCAGCAATCGCCGGTAACTTGTGGGCCGGCTCGTATGCGCACAGGCCCGTGTCTGCAGCGGCCGAATGGAGGAAGCAACGTGAGCACATCCCAGGCTGTTGTCGCCGATTGGCGGCACTTTGATACCACTCAAATAGTGAAAACGGCGACCTTGTCTGACGGGGCGGTCGCCGTGGAATGGTCGGACGGGCGGCGAAGCCCCTACCATTACCCATGGCTGCGCGACAACTGTCCGTGCGGCGCTTGTATCTATGCGTTGACCCGGGAGCAGGTGTTTGAGCTGGTCGATATGCCGGCGGACCTTGTACCGCAACAGGCGGTTCCAGATGGCATTGGTGGCCTGCTGGTGCGCTGGATGGATGGGCATGAAAGCCGGTTCCACCCCGGCTGGTTGCGGGCACACGCCTATGACGACGCATCGCGAGCCGAGCGGCGCGACGTCAACCCACCCGTCCTTTGGGGAGCGGAGCGCCAGGAAGCCCTGCCCACCTTTGCGTTCAACAGCGTGCAGGATGGCGACATAGCGCTGCATGCCTGGCTGGTTGCCTTGCGCGACGTCGGCCTGACGCTGGTGCGCAATGTTCCGTTGGAGCCGGAAACCGTGCGCCGCGCGGCGAATCGCATTTCCTTCATTCGGGAAAGCAACTTTGGCGTGATCTTCAACGTTGCCTCCAAACCCCAGCCCGACAGTAACGCCTATACCTCGCTCAACCTTCCGCCGCATACTGATTTACCGACCCGCGAACTGCAGCCCGGCTTGCAGTTTCTGCACTGCCTGGCCAATGAGGCGACCGGTGGCGACAGCGTGTTTGTCGACGGCTTTGCCATTGCTGACGCATTGCGCGAGCAATCCCTTGAAGATTTTCACACCCTGACCACTACCGCCGTCGAATTTCGCAACAAAGACAGGTACACCGACTACCGATGTGCCGCGCCCATCATCGCGCTTGATGGCGAGGGGCAGCTCTCTGAAATTCGGTTTGCGAATTTTTTGCGCGGCCCTTTCGATGTACCGGCAGATCGCATGCCCGCGCTCTACCGGGCTTATCGGCACTTCATGTTGCTGGCGCGCGAAGCGCGGTTTCGCGTCTGCCGCCGCATGGAGCCCGGTGACATGTGGGTGTTCGACAACCGCCGGGTGCTGCATGCCCGGACGGAATTCGACCCTGCGAGCGGGCGCCGCCATCTGCAGGGATGCTATGTGGACCGCGATGAACTGCTCTCGCGCATCCGCATCCTGGAGCGCGGCGGGACGGTCGGTTAGCGGGCACCAAGTGCATGGGACCGCTCCATTCTGGTACAACCACGGTCATGGATGCAGTTGCCACCAGCGCCCCGGAAGATATCTATTTTTTGTTGTTGCCTGGATTTTCGGTGATGGGATTCGTGTCGGCGCTCGAGCCATTGCGGGTGGCCAACCGCTTTCGAGGGGGGCTGTACCGCTGGCATATCTTGAGCACCGACGGCGGCCCAGTGACGGCCAGCAATGGCATGTCGCTGAACGCGGATGGCGCGCTGGAGATGCTTTCCAGCTGTACGCTCAGCTTGTTCATCGTAAGCGGCTTCAATCCGCTGGACCATTACTCGCCCGCCTTGGGCGGCTGGCTGCGCAAACTAGACCGGGCAGGCACAGTGCTTGGGGCTATCGACACCGGCAGCTTCCTGCTGGCGGAAGCCGGCCTGCTGAAATGTCAGAAGCTGACACTTCACTGGGAAGCGGTATCCGCTTTCATTGAGCGCTATCCGGCCCTCGCAGCCTCGGTGACGCAGGAGTTATTTGAAATTGACGGCCAGCGTATCACCTGTGCGGGCGGCACCGCCTCAATCGACATGATGCTGGCCCTGATCGGCCGAAAACATGGGTATGCCCTGGCAACCCAGGTATCTGAGCAGTTTGTGTTGGGCCGCATCCGTAACCCATCGGACCATCAGCGCATGCAGATAGCGGTACGTTATGGCATCCACAACAAGAAAACCATCCAGGTCATCAGCGAGATGGAGCGGCATATGGAAGAGCCACTCTCGACCGATGCACTAGCCGCTACCATCGGCGTGACGCGGCGGCAGCTAGAGCGGCTGTTTTGCACCCACCTCAAAGACACGCCTTCGCACTTCTACCTGTGTCTGCGACTCGACCGGGCGCGCCAGTTGCTGCGGCAGACCGAAATGCGCATTGTCGAAGTCAGCGTGGCATGCGGCTTTGAGTCGCCGTCCTATTTCTCGCGCGCCTACCGCTCCCGGTTCAGCAGCCCGCCCAAACAAGACCGCGCGGATTTCGACATGCCCATGCGGCCTTGACGCCCTTCGAAGGGCACTCATGAGAAAAGTCAAAACCCGAGTTCTGGTGGCTTGATGGCTGAAACCGGTCTGATTCCCGATCCGCCCGCTCGCTGAGGGCAAGCCAGTCACCGGAATCAGCGGTCTAGTTCTTCTGTCTATTTCTTTTTTCCCTCGGCCAGCCAGGCTTGTATTTGTGTGTCCGGTGTGCCGGATTTGCACCAGGCGGCCACGCGCATCGCTTCGGATGCCAGCTCGTGGTGCTTGAGGTCAACTGCCAGGGCCGTCAGCAAGGTGGCGGGTGTGCCGGTTGAGACCAGTTTTTGCTGAAACTCCCGCTGGGACTCAAAGGCCACAGCGGTGTCCAGCGGGTCTCCCAGGACGAACACGCGGCGCTGGCCGTCCGGCCGGACACCGGCGATGTGGTCGATAGGGTCGTACACGGCCGATAGCGGCTGCCCCGTCTGGTCCTGCCCACGCTGGGCTTCCTTGCTATCGAGCAGGCGGGCCCGCGTCTTGATGCTCACCGCGCCGCTGCCCACCACCGCACAGTCAATGTCCGTGCGGCCCATTGTCAGGAGCGCGCCCACCAGCCCGCCGCCGCCGCTCAGGCCGGTCAACTGTATGCGCTGATAGCCGTACTTGGCTTTGATGGCGTCCACTGCGGCGTTCATGAGATAGGCTTCTACGGGCATGCGGCGCTCGCGTAAATGGCTCGCGCCCGTGCTGCCATAGGTGCCAGGTCGGCCAATGCGGATGACGGGCAAGCCAATCTCTTTCGCTGAGCGTTCAGCCCGCGCAAGCTGGATGCTTCGACTGGATGATTTGACATAGGCTTCCCTCGCGTGCGAGATGCTGCCGCTCAGCACGTCGCCGTGCATGAAGATGACGGCGGTTTCCGCGCCGCGCGCATTCGCGCTGGGAAAGTAGCGTATGCAGCCTTTGGCGGCGCGGGCGGTACTGCCGCCCAGGGCGCCGCGTTCTGTCCACTGCGTTTCTACCCAGACGGCATCCTGCCTGGCCTGGCATTCCACCTGGGTCATGGTGCCGGCTCCGGGGTTGATGACTTCGTCGAAAGGAAAGATTTCGTCGTCCGAGGCATGGGCTGCGCCAAGGCAGCACGCAAGGAGTACGAACGGAGCGAATGCGCGCATGATGTCCCTTTTCCTGGCCCGGGTCACAACCCGGGAATGGGGCTTGCCCAGTAGCTGCCCGTCTGCGCCCGAGTCTAAAGTGAAGCGCCAACAAAAAAGCCGTCTTTCGACGGCTTTTTTGCTTTGCTGCAGCGCACCCTACAAAACGGCGGACGGTATTTTCGTGAGAAAGATGCCGTCCGGGCGATTTGCCTAATTGCTTAGGCGGCCTTTGCGGGGGCCAGTGCCAGGGCTTTCACCTTGGCGGACAGGCGGCTCTTGTCGCGCGCTGCCTTGTTCTTGTGGAAGATGCCCTTGTCGGCAACCGTGTCCACAATGCTCTGGGCCTTGGCGAACAGGTCCTTGGCTTTGTCTTTGTCACCGGCTGCAACGGCTTTTTCGACGTTTTTCACAGCGGTGCGGTATTTGGAGCGCAGCGAGGTGTTCGCGGCGTTGAGTTTGACGTCCTGGCGGACGCGTTTGCGGCCCGACGCAAGGCGCGGGTTCTTTTTCTTGGGTTTGGCGGTAGCCATATATAAATTCCTTTAATCCTGGGGAGGAGTCTGTGGATGTTGCAGCAAAGCCTTAAATTATAGCAGCCCCCACGGTCGCTCACTGCGTGTAGCTCCCTGCCCCCCGAGGGGGCCGCCCGCCTGCGGCCCGGCAAAGCCGGTTCCGCGTCTCTAACTTGGTTTTGCATGGCTCGCTTCGCATCGCGTCTGTTTTAGAGCGCTTTGGCGGCAAACTTTATCGAGTTTCAAGCCTTTGGCCGCATAAACTCCACCGGTGTCACTTTTTAAAGCCGCCTCCACTGTTTCCCTGCTGACCCTGGCCTCGCGCGTCACGGGCCTGGTCCGGGACCTGCTGATGGCCTCGGTGTTTGGCGTCAGCGCCATGACCGACGCCTTTAACGTCGCTTTCCGCATCCCCAACCTGTTCCGCCGGGTGCTTGGCGAGGGGGCTTTCAGCCAGGCTTTTGTGCCGGTGCTGGCGGCCTGCAAGGCGGAGCAAGGGGAAGAGGGCGCCAAACAGCTGATCGACCACGTCGCGACCCTGCTGACCTGGACGCTGGTCCTGCTGTGCGTGGCCGGCGTGCTGGCCGCGCCGCTGATGGTCTGGGCCATGGCCAGCGGCCTGAAACCGCAGGGCTACCACGCCGCCGTGGTGATGACCCGCTGGATGTTCCCTTACATCGGCTTTATGTCGCTGGTCGCGCTGGCCGGCGGCGTCCTCAACACCTGGCGCCGCTTTGCCGTGCCCGCCGCCTCGCCCGTGCTGCTGAACCTGGCGCTGATAGGCTCCATCACCCTGGGGGCCCCCTGGTTTGCCCGGCACGGCATCGAGCCGATTTATGCCCAGTGCGTGGGGGTGATGGTGGGCGGCATCCTGCAGCTGGGCCTGCAACTGCCGGCGCTGCGGCGCCTGGGCTTGCTGCCGCGCATAGGCGCGAGCTTTGCGGCTTTGCGCCAGTCCTGGAACGACCCCGGCACGCGCAAGGTGCTGTCCCTGATGCTGCCGGCCCTGCTGGGTGTCAGCGTGGCGCAGATATCGCTGCTGATCAACACCCAGATCGCCTCGCACCTGGCCACCGGCAGCGTGAGCTGGATCACCTATGCCGACCGCCTCATGGAGTTTCCCACCGCCATGCTGGGCGTTGCCCTTGGAGTGGTGCTGATGCCGCAACTGGCCGCGGCGCGCGGCAGCCAGGACGAGGCGCGCTATTCCTCCATGCTCGACTGGGGCCTGCGCCTGGTGGTCCTGCTGTCGGTGCCCTGTGCCGTAGCCCTGCTGGTGTTCTCGCAGCCGCTGGTCGCGGTGCTGTACCACTATGGCGCGTTCAGCGACCTCGACGTCCAGCGCACAACGGCCGCCTTGACCAGCTATGGCGTGGGGCTGATGGGCATTGTGGCCGTCAAGGTGCTGGCGCCGGGCTTTTATGCCCGGCACGACATGCGCACGCCCATGCGCATCGCCGTCTGCGTGCTGGTGTTCACCCAGGTGCTGAATTATTTCCTGGTGCCCTTGCTGCAGCATGCGGCCCTGACCCTGTCGATCGCCATTGGCGCGCTGGTCAACGCCCTGTGGCTGCTGCTGGGGCTTTTGAAGCGCGGAAGTTACAAACCGATGCCGGGCTGGGGCAAGTTCTCGCTGCAGGTGGGCGGCGCCAGCGCCTTGCTCGCGGCCTTTTTGCTGTGGGCCGCCGGGGCGGTGAGCTGGGTCGCGCTGAAAAGCCACTCCCTGGAGCGCATCGGCTGGCTGGCGCTGGTGCTGATGGCCTCGGCGCTGCTGTATTTCACGGCGCTGTGGGTGTCCGGCCTGAAGGTGACAAAGCTGCTGAGACATTGACGGGCGGCACGCTCCAGGCCCCGAGCGGCATTTTCCGCATGCCTTTTTGCGCCGGTTTATGAGAAAGTAGGGGCCATGCAATTAAATCTGGCTGTACCGTCACCATTGCAATATTTTTCCAGCCTGGTGGAAAGCGACGAGCATTTCCCCCTCCTGGAAGCCGCCATCAGCCTGGCGCAGGACGAATACCCCGACCTGGACGTGCAGCAGGTACTGGGCGACGTCGACCAGCTGCTGGCCCGGCTCAAGCGCCGCCTGCCGGCCGACGCGCCGGCGCTGCAGCGGCTGCGCGCGCTGAACCAGTTCTTTTTCCACGACCTGAACTTCGGCGGCAACGTCAACGACTACTACGACCCCGACAACAGCTACCTGAACGCGGTGCTGCGCACGCGCCGCGGCATTCCCATCACGCTGGCCGTGCTCTGGCTGGAGCTGGCCCTGGGCCTGGGCCTCAACGCGCGCGGTGTGGCTTTTCCGGGGCACTTCATGGTCAAGGTCAACCTGCCCAAAGGCCAGGTGGTGATAGACCCGTTCAGCGGCCAGTCGCTGAGCCGCGAAGAGCTGTCTGAGCGGCTCGAGCCTTTCCGCCAGCACGGCGGCAGCCCGGGCGACGAATTCGAGGTGCCCATGGGCCTGTACCTGCAGTCGGCGCCTCCGCGCGAGATCATCAGCCGCATGCTGCGCAACCTCAAGGAAATCCACAAGACCCAGGAAGACTGGCAGCGCCTGATCCCGGTGCAGGACCGGCTCATCGTGCTGCAGCCCGAAGCCTGGGCCGAATACCGCGACCGCGGCCTGGCCTGGGCCGCCCATGGCGAGCCGGACCGCGCGATGGCCGACCTGGAAATCTACCTGGCCAATGCCGAGGACGCGCTCGACATCGACGCCATGGCCGAGCGTCTGGCCCAGTTGCGGCAGGGCCGGCACTGAGCTTTGCTTTAAAGCAGCTCGATCTCGCTGAGCGTGAGAAAACAGCTCTCGCGCGTGATCGCCACAAAGTCGGCCAGCCAGGGCCGGCCTGAGGTGGCTTCTGTGCAGGCCACATACAAGCGGCCGGTCAATCCCTTTTTGCCTATGGGCCTGGCGCTCACATAGCCGCGGTCCAGGTAGCTTTGCACCGCCCACTTGGGCAGCGCGGCGACGCCGCGGCCGCTGGCCACCAGCTGCAGCATGGCAATTGTCAACTCGGTGGTGCGGCGCGCGGGCTTGACGCCGGCCGGCTCCAGCACCTGGCGCACCACATCCAGCATTTCATCGGGCACCGGGTAGGTGATCAGGGTTTCGTTGGCAAAGTCCTTGGCCGTGAGGTGCGCCTTGGCCGCCAGCGCATGGTGGTTGGCCAGCAGCGCCACGATTTCAAAACGAAACAGCGGGTGGAAGTCCACGGTTTCATCGGCGTCGGCCTCCGACACGATGGCGATGTCGGCGCGGTCCTGCAGCACCAGCGCGATAGGGTCGGGGTGAAAGCCCGAGACGATGTCGAGTTCCACCTCGGGCCAGCGGGTGCGGAAGGCGTCCATGGCCGGCATCAGCCAGTCAAAACAGGTGTGGCATTCCACCGCGATGCGCAACTGGCCGGAGCGCCCGGTCGCCAGGCGCGCCACGTCTCGTTCGGCCTCCTCGACCTGCGGCAGCACCGCGTCGGCCAGGGCCAGCAGGCGCAGGCCGGTGGTGCTGAACTGCGGTGGCACGGATTTGCGCTCGAACAGCGGTGCGGCATAGCGGTCTTCGAGCAGCTTGACCTGGTGCGACAGCGCCGACTGCGTGAGGTTGAGCAGTTGCGCCGCGCGCACCAGGCTGCCGCTGTCGCGCAGGGCCGTCAGGGTGCGCAGGTGGCGTAGCTCAAGGATGGAGAGGGTCATGTCCGGCCTGAAGGTGGATCAAATGTGATTCAGGTGTGAATCAATAATTTTCATGTTGAAAGGCAATATCTTTCGTTTGAATAATAGTTGAATCTGGCCGACCATGGCGTTCTTTGTTGATTCGCAAACGGGAGATAGCCTGCATGGTCCATACACACACCCTGGGTTTTCCGCGCATGGGCGCGCACCGGGAACTGAAATTCGCGCTCGAAAAACACTGGCGCGGCGAGATAGACCTGGCCGCGCTGCAAGCCGCCGGCGCCGAGCTGCGCGAGCGCCATTGGGCGGTGCAAAAAGAAGCGGGCCTGGATTTTGTGACGGTGGGCGACTTCGCTTTTTACGACCACGTGGCCAACCACATCCAGATGCTGGGCTGCGAGCCGGCGCGCTTTGGTTTCACGGGGCAGGAGCCCGCGCTCGGCCGCTACTTTGCAATGGCGCGCGGTGTGAATGCCGAAACCGGCCACAGCCACAGCGCGGACTGCGGCTGCGCACCCGGGAAGGCGGAAGGCGGTAGCTTCGCACTCGAAATGACCAAGTGGTTTGACACCAATTACCACTACCTGGTGCCGGAGTTCGGCCCCCACACCGAGTTCAGCCTGGCTTGCGAGCGCCTGTTTGACGAAGTCGCGCAGGCCCAGGAGGGCGGCCATGCCGTCAAGGCGGTGCTGCTGGGGCCGCTGAGTTTCCTCTGGCTGGGCAAGGAAAAGACGCCGGGTTTCGACCGCTTCAGCCTGCTGGGCAAGCTGCTGCCGGTGTACGAAAAAATCCTGGCCCGCCTCAAGGCCCAGGGCGTGGAATGGGTGCAGGTGGACGAGCCCATCCTGGGCCTGGACTTGCCGCCTGCCTGGAGCCAGGCTTTTGAATCCAGCTACTGGCGGCTCGCGCGCAGCGGCCTCAAGCTGCTGCTGGCCACTTATTTTTCGCCCCTGCAGGAAAACCTGCGCATGGCCTGCCAGCTGCCGGTGGCGGGCCTGCATGTGGATGCGGTGCGCGCGCCCGAAGAGCTCGTCGGCGTTGCCGACTGGCTGCCCAGCCACAAGGTGCTGTCGGTGGGCATCGTCGACGGCCGCAACATCTGGCGCACCGATCCCGATGCCGCCTTGGCCAAGCTGCGGCCAGTGGCCGAAAAACACCAGGGCGAGCTCTGGCTGGCGCCTTCGTGTTCGCTGCTGCACGTGCCTTACAGCCTGCAGGCCGAGGACACGCTGGATACCGAACTCAAGTCCTGGCTGGCCTTCGCGGTGGAAAAACTGTTTGAGCTGCGCATGCTCAAAGCCGCGCTCGAAGGCCGCGAAAGTTCGGTGCAGGCCGAACTGGCCGCCGCCCGCCTGGCCGCCCAGGCGCGGCGCAACAGCCCGCGCGTGCACCGCGCCACCGTGGCGGCGCGGCTGGCCCGGGCCGCTGCGGGCGCCGACCAGAGGCCGTCGCCCTTCAGCCGGCGCCAGCAGGTGCAGCGCCAACGTTTTGCATTGCCGCTGTTTCCGACCACCTCGATAGGCTCGTTCCCGCAAACCGCCGAGATACGCGCTGCGCGCGCGGCCTTCAAGCGCGGCGAAATCGGCAAATCGCAGTACGCCGAAAAAATGCAGGCCGAGATCCGCCTCGCCGTGCGCAAGCAGGAGGAGTTGGGCCTGGACGTGCTGGTGCACGGCGAGGCCGAGCGCAACGACATGGTCGAGTATTTCGGCGAGCAGCTCGATGGTTTTGCCTTTACGGCCAAGGGCTGGGTGCAGTCCTACGGCTCGCGCTGCGTGAAGCCGCCGGTGATTTACGGCGACGTGGCGCGTCCCGCGGCCATGACGGTGGCCTGGACGGTGTATGCGCAAAGCCTCACCAAGCGGCCCATGAAGGGCATGCTGACCGGCCCCATCACCATCCTGCAATGGTCTTTTGTGCGCGACGACCAGCCGCGCAGCCTGACCGCCGCGCAAATCGCCTGGGCGATTCGCGACGAGGTGGTGGACCTGGAGGGCGCGGGCATAGGCATCATCCAGATCGACGAGCCGGCGATACGCGAAGGCCTGCCGCTGCGCCGCGCCGGCTGGAAGCCTTACCTGGAATGGGCCACGCGCGCCTTCCGCATCAGCGCCAGCGGCGTGGCCGACGGAACCCAGATCCACACCCATATGTGCTATTCGGAGTTCAACGACATCCTGCCGGAAATCGCGGCCATGGACGCCGACGTGATCACGATTGAAACCAGCCGCTCCGACATGGAACTGCTGCGCGGCTTCGGCGACTTCAAGTATCCGAACGAGATAGGCCCGGGCGTCTACGACATCCATTCGCCGCGCGTGCCCACGGTGGACGAGATGGTGCGGTTGCTGCGCAAGGCGGCTGCGGTGATCCCGGCGGAAAACCTCTGGATCAACCCCGACTGCGGCCTCAAGACCCGCGGCTGGCCCGAGACCGAGGCGGCGCTAGGCAATATGGTGCAGGCGGCGCGCGAAGTCCGCGAAGAACTCGCCGCTGCCTGACGGCGGAGCCGGTGCGGCGCCTCAGGTGGCGCGTTTGAGGAACTGCGGGATCTGCAGGCCGTCGGGCGAATTCATGTTGCGCGACATGGCCGGCGTGCCGGCGGCCTGGACGGGCCGGACCACGGCGCGGGCCGAGCTCTGGGCGGACATCCGCGCGCCGTGCAGCAGCGATTCCTGCGCCGGCATCAGGCTGCCGGGCAGGGAGCTGCCCAGGCGCGGCGCTGCCGCCGCGTTTTGCGCAGGTGCAGGGTTGAGAGGCCTGGCGCCCAGCGTCGCGGCGACCGAAGGCCGGGGCGCGATCACCCGGGCCGGGGCCTTGGCCACTGCCCTGGCCTGCGCGTGTTCGGGGGCGTCGTTGGCCGCCTGCGGCGGGTACAGCGTGGGCCTGAGCCAATTCAGTATGGGCTGCCACTGCGCGAGGTCCGGCGCGGCGGCGCTGGCCGGCAAGTCGAACATCGTCATGCCGCGCTCCAGGCTGCGCACATACAGCTGGGTTTCGCGCAGCGCGCCCAGAAAAGGCATGCCCAGGCCTTCCGACCATTCCTCCAGGACTTTTGCCGCGCTGGTGCGCCCGTCTATGCGCATGCCCACGGTGGCGAGGCGGCAGCGGCCGCTGGCCACGCGCGGCAGGGCCAGCAGGTCGGCATGGCATTGTGCCGCCGACTCGCGGTCGAACATGGAATTGCACACCGGCATGATGATGGCGTCGGCAAACATCACGACGCGCGCGAGTTCGAAACCGTGCATGCCGCCCGGCGTGTCCAGCACCACGTGCGTGATGCCCGTGGGCACGCGCAGCATGTTTTTCTGGTCCACGGCCCAGGGGGCAATGGCGGGGAGGTCGGCGCCGCGGCGCTTGAGCCAGCTGCGCGCCGACTGCTGGCGGTCCACGTCGCCCAGCATGACCGAGCTGCCATTGCGCGCGCACCAGGCGGCGATGTGCGCGGCCAGTGTGCTTTTGCCACTGCCTCCCTTGCGGTTGACGACTGCGATGACCGGCATGAGCGCTCCAAAGACGGACCAGTAGAACAGTTTGATACAGAAATAACAAAAAGTCCAGCGCAAGCCAATCGGCATCGGTCCCCGCAGCTAGTGTTTTTGTAGCGCGTCCGCTGGGCCGTCCTGCGCCTGCCTGAACCATCCCTTGAGCCAGCGGCAAAACACCCGGGCGGTTTCGGGCGCCGAGCTGCGCGGGTTGATATAGGCCGAATAGCTGGCGTCGCCGCGCACCACCACGGGGGATGCCTGCAGCAGGTGGCCGCGGCGCAGCGGTTCGGCCACCAGCAGTTCGGGCACCACCAGGTGGCCCATGCCGCCCGTCGCCGCGGCGATCGCCAGGAAGTAGTGGTCGAAGCTGGCGCTGACATGGATGCCGGCCGCCTGAACGCCCAGCTGGGCCGACCAGGCGGCCAGCACATCGGGCCGCGACTGCGCCGCGAGAAACTGCCACTGGCTGACGGGCTGGTCTGCGAACTCGCGGCAACGCGCCGGGGATGCCACGCACACGATGTTTTCGGCGGCCAGCAGCCAGTGCTCGGCGCCGGCGACGGCCAGGTCGCGCGTGACCAGCACATCATAGCTGTCGCCCGGGCCCGGCGGCGAGAGCGAGGTCACCAGGTCCACCGCCACTGGCGCCGCGGGCTGGAAGCCGGGCAGGGCGGGAATCAGCGTAGTCATCGCAAAAGTGGGCAGCGAGGTGCGAACGATGAGGCGGGCACCGGCCTGGCTTTGCGCCAGCTGGCGGGTGGCCAGTTCTATGGTCGACAAGGCTTCCTGCACCGTGTCGAAGTACAGGCGCCCCGCATCGGTCAGGCGCACCGAAGTGCCGCTGCGCGCGAACAGCGGCTGGCCGAAGTAGCGCTCCAATGTGGCGACATGGCGGCTGACCCCGCCCTGGCTCATGCCCAGCACGCGGCCGGCGCGGCTGAAATTGAGCTGGCGCGCGGCTTCCACAAACACCCGCACCGCGTTGAGCGGCAGTGCCTGGAGGGTCGAGCCATCTGTTTTACTCATCATTGGAAACCGCTTTTCTCATGGTTTTGAGTGCAATACAGAAGAAATTCAAGGATTATGGCGATTGATCAGCTCATTGATTGATCATATTTGCTCATTGTTCACTGCCAAAGGTTTTTTCCTCATGCCTCTTGTTTTGCACAGCTGCCCTGGCGGCACCCTGCTTCTGCCCGATGCCCTTTTGTGCGACCGCCGCGACGGCGGCCATTTGGTCGTCAACCCGCCGCGGCCGGTCTGGGAGCGCAGCGAACTGGCGCCGCTGGAGCTGGCCCACTGGTCCTGCCTGGTGGCCGCCACGGGCCGCGCCATGCTGGACATGCTGCCGACCCTGCATGAAGGCTGCCTCAATTACTGGGAGGCGGGCAACTGGGCGCTCAATGACCAGGCCCCGCCCGCCGGGCCCAAGAACGTGCAGGCGCATCGCCGCGTGCATCTGCATGTACTGGGGCGCAACCGGCGGTCGGCGCATCCCGACTGGCGCTGGGGTGAGTCGCCCAAATTCCCCCGCTGGGAGGACATGGCGGCCTGGGCGTCGGGATTCGAGCCGCTCACCGCAGCGGAATGCGAGGCCGTGGCCGGGCGCGTCAAAACCCTGCTGGACAGCCGATTCCGCCTGCCCGAGACCGGTGCCGGCGCATCGGCATGAGCGCCCAGACGCTGGCGCTGGTGCTCGCGGGGGCGGTGTGCCACGCGCTCTGGAATATCGTGGCCAAGCGCGCGGCCGGCGGCCTGCTCTTTATCTGGCTGTTCGGCTGCGTCAGCATGGTGGCCGCGGCGCCGGTGGCCTTGCTCGCATGGCATCAACACCCCCAGGCTTTCAACAGCTGGATGTGGCTGGCGGCCCTGGCCAGCGCATTGCTGCACCTGGTGTATTCGCTGGTGCTGCAAAAAGGCTACCGCGTGGCCGATTTCGCCGTGGTCTATCCCATGGCCAGGGGCACCGGGCCGCTGCTCGCGGTGCTGGGGGCTGTGGCTTTGCTTGGCGAGCTGCCCAGCGCATTGGGCTGGCTGGGCGTGGCCCTGGTGCTGGCGGGTGTCTTCATGACCTCCGGCGGCGCGGCGGGCATCGCCGGCAGCGGGGATGCGCGGCGGCGGCGCGGGGTGCTCTGGGGTGGGCTGACCGGCCTTTGCATCGCCGGCTATACCGTGGTCGACGGCTGGGCGGTGAAGTCCCTGGGCATGGCACCGGTGCTGTTTTATGCCGCGGGCCTTGGTTTTCGCACGGTGCTGCTCGCGCCCTGGGTGTTGCCGCGGCGCGCCTTGCTGGCCGCGCAATGGCGGCAGCACCGCACGGCCATCGTGCTGATCGGCCTGCTGTCGCCGCTGGCTTACTGCCTGGTGTTGTTCGCCGTGCAGTCCGCGCCGCTCAGTTACGTGGCCCCGGTGCGTGAGATGTCCATGCTGATAGGTACGCTGGTGGGGGCCCGGCTGCTCAAGGAATCCCTCAAGCCTTCGCAGGTGCTGGGCGCGGCGCTGATGCTGCTGGGTGTGGCGGGGCTGGCGCTGGCCTGATCCGGCAAGGGTCAGGCGGCGACCGGTAGCCGCAGCGACTTGCGCCAGATCCCCAACAGCGCCAGCGCCGCCAGGCTGAACACGGCGCCCGCGGCAAAGGTGGCCGGCGCGCCCAACTGGTCCCACAGCACGCCGGCCAGGGTGCTGGCCAGCAGCAGCGCCAGGCCGCTGGCGAGGTTGAAGAAACCGAAAGCCGTCCCGCGCAGGTCGGCCGGCGCTGTTTCGGCCACCATGGTGGCGAGCAGGCCCTGGGTCATGGCCATGTGAAGGCCCCACAGCGCGATGCCCACGCCCGCTGTGCCCCAGTGGCTGCCGGCAGCCAGCAGCAGGTCGGCCGCCACCAGCACCCCCAGGCCCCAGGCCAGCAAGGCGCTGTGGCTCATGCGGTCGGCCAGCTTGCCGAAAGGGTAGGCGCCCAGGGAATAGACCGCGTTCATGGCCACCAGCACCAGCGGCGCGTAGGCCACCGGTAGGCCGCCCTGCATGGCGCGCAGCAGCAAAAAGGCTTCGCTGAAACGCGCCAACATGAAGACTGCGCCCAGCACCGCCACGCGCCAGTAGGGCTTGCCCAGGCGCTTGAGGCTGGCGCGGCTGATGGGGTTCAGGCGCGGGGCATCCGGCGCGCGTTCGCGCCCGGGCTCGCGCACGCCGAACAGCAGCAGTGCCACCGCCAGGAAACCGGGAATGACGGCGACCCAGAACACCGCGCGGAAGTCGTTGGCCCACAGCAGCATCAGGCCCATGGCCAGCAGCGGCCCGACGAAGGCGCCCACTGTGTCCAGCGACTGGCGCAGCCCGAAGGCCGCGCCGCGCATGCCGGGCGGGGCCAGGTCGGCCACCAGGGCGTCGCGCGGCGCGCCGCGCAGGCCCTTGCCCACGCGGTCCACCAGGCGGGCGCCGAGCACCAGCCCTGTGGTCGACGCCAGCGCGAACAGCGGTTTGGAGGCCGCGCCCAGGCCATAGCCCAGCAGCGCCAGCGGTTTGCGTTTGCCCCAGTAGTCGCTGAGCACGCCCGAGAACACCTTGACGATGAGGGCCGTGGCTTCGGCCAGGCCCTCGATGAGGCCGACGGCCCACAGGCTGGTGCCCAGCACCGTGACCATGAAGACGGGCAGCAGGCTGTGGATCATCTCGGAGGAGATGTCCATCAGCAGGCTGACAAAACCCAGCGCCCAGATGGCCGCCGGAAGGCGCTGGGGCGGGAGGGCGGGGTGTGGTGCGGATTGCGGCATGGCTGTCTGGCTTGCCGCCGCCTGCGTTCTTGCCGGCCGGTTCAGCCGACGGTGACGGCGGCGCCTTCGCCCTTGGCGGCGATCACGCCGATCTCGTACACCTGCTCGCCCGCTTCGCGCAGGGTCTTGGCCGTGGCTTGCGCGTTGGCGGCGTCCACCACCACCACCATGCCGATGCCGTTGTTGAAGGTGCGGTTCATCTCGAAGTCGTCAATGCCGGCGGTTTTTTGCAGCCAGGCAAACAGCTCGGTTTGCGGCCAACTGCCCTTTTTGAGGTGGGCGGCCGTGCCTTCGGGCAGCACGCGGGGAATGTTCTCCAACAGGCCGCCGCCGGTGATGTGGGCCAGCGCCTTGATCGGGTGGGCGGCCAGCGCGGCCAGAACGTTCTTGACGTAAAGGCGGGTGGGCTCCATCAGGGCCTGCTTGAAGGGCTTGCCGTCCAGCGTGGCGGGGGTATTGCCGGCAGCGCGCTCTATGCACTTGCGCACCAGGCTGAAACCGTTGGAGTGCACGCCGCTGCTGGCCAGGCCCAGCACCACGTCGCCGGCTTTCACGTCCTTGCCGGTCAGGATTTTCGATTTTTCGACCGCGCCCACGGCAAAACCGGCCAGGTCGTATTCGCCGGCCGGGTACATGCCGGGCATTTCGGCGGTTTCGCCGCCTATCAATGCGCAGCCGCTGAGCTCGCAGCCCTTGGCGATGCCGCCAACCACACTTGCCGCCGTGTCCACGTCGAGCTTGCCGCAGGCGAAGTAATCGAGGAAAAACAGCGGCTCGGCGCCTTGCACCAGCACGTCGTTGACGCTCATGGCCACCAGGTCTATGCCCACGGTGTCATGCATATTCCATTCAAAGGCCAGCTTGAGCTTGGTGCCCACGCCATCGGTGCCGCTGACCAGCACGGGCTCCTTGTAGCGCTTGGGCACTTCGAACAGCGCGCCGAAGCCGCCAATGCCGGCCAGCACGCCTTCGCGCATGGTTTTTTTGGCCAGAGGCTTGATGCGCTCGACCAGTGCGTCGCCCGCGTCGATGTCAACGCCCGCGTCTTTGTAGCTCAGGGGGGAAGGGGAGGAGGTGGTCATGGTGTCGGCTTTGCTACGGGTAGGGGCGGTATGGGGCGAATGAGGGGCTGGAAGCCGGGTTTGCGGCGCTGGAGGGGCCTGCAAGCCCGATAGAATTCAGCCTGAGATTCTAAAGGCTACCCATCCGGCCGCTTAGAACAGGTTCTTAGGCCCCTCCCGGGCATCTTCCGGCAAGCTCAACCCAAGGCTTTATGCAATTCACCACCGCCCAAAAACGCGCCGCCGCCTGGTGCCTGATCGCTGCCCTGGTCGTCCTCGCGCTGTGGCTGCTGGGGCCGGTGCTCACGCCCTTTGTGGTGGCCGCCGTGCTGGCCTATGCGCTGACGCCCCTGGTCAACCGGCTGGACGACATGGGCAAGGGCCGGCTGCCGCGCGTGGTCGCGGTGGTGCTGGTCGAATTTCTCTTCATCGTGGTGCTGCTGAGCCTGTTTTTGCTGATCGTGCCCATCATGGCCAAGGAGCTGCCGGTGCTGCGCGAGCAGGTGCCGCTGCTGGCGGACCGGCTCAACACCAGCCTGGCGCCCTGGCTGGCGCAGTTCGGCATCCATGTGGCGCTGGACGTGGGCAGCATCAAGGCCTTTGTGCTCAAGTACCTCAATGCCAACTTCGAGGACCTGTTCGGTTCCCTGATGTCCTCGCTCAAGCTGGGCGGCAGCGTGGCGCTGGCCGTGGTCGGCAACGCCGTGCTGATCCCGGTGGCGCTGTTTTACCTGCTGATGGACTGGGACAAGTTTGTCGCCCGCGTGCTCGAACTGGTGCCGCCCCACCTGCGCGGCGGTTTCGACAGCTTCACCGAAGAGGCCGACGCGGTGCTGGGCCAGTACCTGCGCGGCCAGTTGCTGGTCATGCTGATCATGGCGGTGTTTTATGCCGTGGGCCTGGCCCTGTTCGGCCTGGACCTGGCCGTGCCTATCGGCGTCTTCACCGGCCTGGCGATGTTCATCCCCTACCTCGGCTTCGGCCTGGGCCTGTTGCTGGCCGTTCTGGCCGGCTTGCTGGAATTCGCCTCGCTCAAGGCGCTGGTCATGGTGGCCGTGGTCTACGGCGTGGGGCAACTGGTGGAAAGCCTGTATTTCACGCCGCGCCTGGTGGGCGAGCGTATAGGCTTGCACCCGCTGGCGGTGATTTTTGCCCTGCTGGCTTTCGGCCAGGTATTCGGTTTTGTCGGCGTGCTGGTGGCGCTGCCGGCCAGCGCCGTGCTGCTGGTGGGCATACGCCGCCTCAAGAACAGCTACATGGCCAGCCGTCTTTACAAGGCCGGGCCGGGATAGACGCATGGCGGGCATGAAACAGATTGCGCTGGACATCGGGCTGGCTTCGGCTCCTTCGTTCGCCAATTTCTTCGGCGGGCCGAACGAGGCCGCGCTCAAGCACCTGGAGCTGTGGGCCGGCAACACGCTGCGCTCGCCCGTGCCCACCTACCTCTGGGGTGAGGCCGCCAGCGGCAAGACCCATTTGCTCAAGGCCGTGCGCGAGGCGCTGCGCGAGCAGGGCGCCTCCAGCGGCTGGATGGACGCCTCGCTGCTGGAGCCGCCCGAGTTCAACGAATCCTGGGCCGCCGTCATCCTCGATGAATGCCATCTTTACACCGCGGTGCAGCAGCAGGCGGCCTTCAACTGGTTTGTCAATGCGCTCAGCGCGTCCGACGGCCGGCCGCGCTGGGTGCTGGCCGCCGGCAATGTGCCGCCCGCCGACCTGGCGCTGCGCGAGGATTTGCGCACCCGCCTGGGCTGGGGCCATGTGTTCGCCTTGCAGGCGCTGACCGAGCCCGAGCGGCGCGCCGTGCTGCGGCGCGAGGCCGACGCGCGCGGCGTGTTCCTGAGCGACGACGCCATGGACTTCATGCTGACCCGCTTTTCGCGCGACCTCGGCAGCCTGATGCAACTGCTGGACCAGCTCGACGGCTACGCCCTGCAAACCAAGCGCGCCATCACCATCCCCCTGATCAAGTCCATGCTGGAGAGTGAATAAGCGTGCCGATGAATAGAAACATACCAGGCGGCGAAGAAGCCGTGCGCCGCGCCGGGCCGCCCCAAGCAAGCACAGCCCCCTCGGGGGGCAGCGCAGTACGCGAAGCGACAAGCGTGGGGGCCAAGCGAGTTGCGCTGTTTGACCTGGATCACACGCTGATCCCCATCGATTCCGACTACGAGTGGGGCGAATTCACGATTGCGCTGGGCTGGTGCGACAGCACCGAGTTCAAGCGCCGCAATGCGGAATTTTTCGAGCACTACCGCGCCGGCACGCTGGACATCCACGACTACGTGCGTTTCGCCACCCAGGCGATCCGCGAGCAGGGCGCCGCCAATTCAGCCGCCGCCCATGCCCGTTTCATGCGCGAGGTCGTGCAAAAAGCCATCACCCCCCAGGCGAAGGCGCTGGTGGACAGGCACCGCGCGGCCGGCGACGAGCTGGTCATCGTCACCGCCACCAATGAATTCGTCACGCGGCCGATTGCCGAGGCTTTCGGCGTCAAGGAACTGATTGCTGTGGAGCTGGAACGCGACGCCCAGGGCTGGCTGACCGGCGAGATCCTGGGCACGCCCTCGGCCCGTGAAGGCAAGGTCACCCGCGTGGAACAATGGCTGGCGGCCCGCAAGCTCGGCTGGGACGAGGTGGAAACCACGTTTTACACCGATTCCCTGAACGACCTGGCCCTGATGGAGAAGGCGACCTACCCCGTCGCCACCAACCCCGACGAGCGCCTGCGGGCACTGGCGGTAGAGCGCGGATGGCGCATACTTGAGCTGTTTACCTAGTTATCCATGATCAAAAAATTTATCGACAAGCTGTTCGGCAAATCGGACAGCACGGAGCCCGGTGCCAAGCGGGTCAAAAAATCCCCTTTCGGCCAGCGCCAGGATGTAGGCGTCAAGGAACACGGCATCGACGTCAAGCTGGTGGACGACCGCGCCATGGACGTGGTGCACACCCTCAAGGATGCCGGCTATGAGGCCTACATCGTCGGCGGCGCGGTGCGCGACCTGCTGGTGGGCCTGCGCCCCAAGGACTTCGACGTCGCCACCGACGCCACGCCCGAGCAGGTCAAATCCCTGTTCCGCCGCGCTTTCATCATAGGCCGGCGCTTTCGCATCGTGCACGTCATCTACGGCCGCGGGCGCGAGCATGAAGTCATCGAAGTCTCGACCTTCCGCGCCCACCTGGACAGCAGCCTGGCCGAGCAGGTCGGCGGCAACGAGCGCACCAGCAAGAGCGAACTCGCCGGCATGAAACACGCGGTCGATGCCTCCGGCCGGGTGCTGCGCGACAACGTCTGGGGCCCCATCGAGCAGGATGCCGCGCGCCGCGACTTCACCATCAATGCGATGTACTACGACCCTGAAACCCAGGTCGTGGTCGACTACCACAACGGCATCAAGGATGCCAAGAAGAAGATCATCCGCATGATTGGCAACCCGGCCGTGCGCTACCGCGAAGACCCGGTGCGCATCATCCGCGCCGTGCGTTTTGCGGCCAAACTCAGCGCGCTGGGCTTCAAGTTTGAAGACAAGACCGTGGCCCCGCTGCGCGAGATGAAGGGCCTGCTGGCCGACGTGCCGCAGTCGCGCCTCTTCGACGAAATGCTCAAGCTGCTGCAGACCGGCCACGCGCTGGCCAGCATCGCGCAGCTCAAGTTCCTGGGCCTGGGCACCGGCATTTATCCGCTGCTCGACGTGGTGGTCGAAAACGCCGACGAACCCTTCCTGAAGCTCGCTTTGCAGGACACCGACCGCCGCGTCGGCGAAGGCAAGCCGGTGGCACCCAGCTTTTTACTGTCCTGCGTGCTGTGGTCCGACGTGCGCGAGGGCTGGGAGCAGCGCAAAAAGCGCGGCGAGCACCTCATGCCCGCGCTGCAGGACGCCATCGACGATGCCTTCAACGCCAAGATCGGCGACGTCTCGGGCCGCGGCAAGCTGGGCACCGACATGCGCGAGATCTGGACCATGCAGCCGCGCTTTGAAAAGCGCACGGGCAGCGCCCCCTATTCGCTGCTGGACCAGCCGCGTTTTCGCGCCGGTTTCGACTTCCTGCGCCTGCGCGCACAGACCGGCGAGATCGAGATGGAACTGGCCGAGTGGTGGGAAAAATTCAGCACCGCCTACGACGACGAACGCCACGCCATGATCGAGGAAGCGCGCCGCGAGCTGCAGAGCAAGCCGCAGGTGCCACGGGTGCGCGTGAAACGCCCCGATGCCCCAGCCCCTCTCGCCCCCCGCAACCAGGAAGACCGCGATCCGGATGACCAAGGCGCGGATGATGATGAGCGCACGGGCACAGACGTGCAGGGCGATATGCCTCCCGCCAAAAAGCGCCGCCGCCGCAAGCCCCGCGCGGGCGGTGCCGGAGCAGCGGCCGCCGATGGCGCCCCCGGCGGCGACGCACAGTCCTGAGCCATGGCGACCGTCAGCGCCTATATTGCGCTGGGTGCCAATCTGGGGGATGCGGCGGCCGCTTTGCGGCATGCCGTCAAAGCGATTGCACAATTGCCGCAGACTCAGCTGGTAAAGGCCTCGAGAATCTACAAGACCGCGCCGCTCGTGTCGGGAGGTGGCCAAGCTTTCACCACTGACCCGGCCCAACTCGGCGGCGACTACCTCAACGCGGTGGTGAAAGTTGAAACCGGCTTAAGCGCTCCCGCATTGCTGCAAGGCCTGCAGCAAATAGAGCAAGCCGCGGGCCGCGAAAGGCCTTACCCAAACGCACCGCGCACATTGGATCTGGACTTGCTGCTGTACGGCAGTGCCAGCATCGAGTCAGCGCGCCTGATGGTGCCGCATCCACGCATGTGGGAACGCGCTTTTGTGCTGGTGCCGCTGGCCGAGATTGCTCCCGGGCTGGTGGATGATTTGCGTCTGCAGGCGGTTCGGCACCAGCAAATAGCCGTTTCTGAAGTGACCTTTGGGTTGTAGTTCAATCCAAGCCGAAGCCCTCGCGATGCGTCCTGGTTCAGTCGAGGGCGTCAAACTGAGAGACCACATGACCGAGACCAGTCCATTGGATCCATTGCCGCAGCAGGTTGTTTTGGCCTACATCGATGAGCCTCCTTTTGGAAGGCTGGGACCGGACGCGAAAGGGACGGGATGCGACGTGGAGCTTGCGCGGTTTGTGTTGCGCGAGATCGGCATCAAAGATGTCGTGACTCATCTAACGACGTTCGCGGAGTTGCTTCCCGGGGTCGCTGCCGGTCGGTGGGCGCTCAATGTCCCGCTGTTTGTCACGCCGGAGCGCGCGGCAATGGTCTCCTTCAGCCGCCCCGTGTGGGCGCTGCAAGACGGGTTCATCGTTCGAGCCGGTAATCCCAAGGGGCTCGACAGCTATGACGCTTTGGCGGCAGTGGACGGTGCCCGATTGGGTGTTGTAACGGGACAGGTCCAGCATGAGGCCGCCGTACGCGCGGGAGTGCCGTCCACCAGAATCAGTCTGTTTTCGACCCAGGAGGCTGTTGTGCAGGCATTGGCTGCGGACAGTATTGATGCCTACGCCAGCACGGCGCTGGGGAATCGGGTGTTCCTTCGCGCACTCAACAATCCTGCCTTGCTCGCGGTTGATCTGGTCAATAGCGCATCGCTTCCGCCGGCAACCATTCCGGTCGGTGCGTTTTCGTTTGCCCGCGAGAATACCGCGCTGCGCCATCGCTTCGATGCCTACCTTGCACACTATCTCGGCAGCCTAGGGCATCGCGAATTAATGGCGCGGCACGGCTTGTCAGCGAGGGAAATCGACCCGATTGTCGGGTTCGAGGAGCGGCGTCCTTAGTTTTCCCGCCTTGCACCCGGCCTCACATTGGAGTCGGTGGCGCAAAGCCTCCAACTCAGATTTTCGCAGCCCGCGTGGTGACCTCGAGCTTGCCGGTTCGGAGGTTTGCAAGGCCGCTAAGAACGTGAAGCATTTGCTCGCGTTGCCCCAAACCAGGTTGACAGCCGGGCCCTAAGGCGCCAACCGCTCGCGCAACCACCCGCCACCATCCTGCAGCGTATACCGCAGCCGGTCATGCAAGCGGCTTTTGCGGCCCTGCCAGAACTGCCAGTTGTCTGGCTTGAGGCGGTAGCCGCCCCAGTGTGGCGGGCGCGGGGGCTGCAGTAAAAATTTCGCGCCGTATTTGGCCGCGCTGGCCACCAGCACGCCGCGCCCGGCAATCACCTCGCTTTGCGGGCTGGCCCAGGCGCCTATGCGCGAATCCAGCGGCCGGGTGTTGAAGTAGGCGTCGCTTTCCTCGGCGGAGACTTTTTCGACCACGCCTTCGATGCGCACCACGCGCTCAAGCTCCACCCAGTGGAACTGCAGCGCCGCGTAGGGGTTGCCGGCCAGTTCCTGGCCCTTGCGGCTGTCGTAGTTGGTGAACCAGGTGATACCGCGCTCGTCATAGCCCTTGATCAGCACGATGCGGGTGGAGGGGCGCAGGTTGCTGGCCACGGTGGCCAGCGTCATGGCGTTGGGCTCTGGCACCTCGGCCGCGATGGCTTCCTGCAGCCATTGCTCGAACTGTTTGAGCGGGTCCGCCTGCGAGGCGTCTTCGTTGAGTTCGGCGCGTTCATAGCTTTTGCGCAGGTCGGCAATGGAGGTGGTGGGCTGGCTCATGCCCTTGATTGTGCCCGCTGGCGCCATGTCCCTGCCTGCCGCCGGCCCTTGCCAGGCGCGTTTCCAAGGGTGCGCTTGCTGCCGAATTAATATTCGCTTATATTTCCAGCTTCCCCATGAAGCCCAAAGACGACGAAAAGCAGCGCGCGATTGCCGAGGCCACCTTCAACCTGGTGGCCCAGACCGGCCTGAGCGGCCTGACCATGGCAGACATTGCCCGCACAGCCGGCATCGCCACCAGCACGCTGTATGTCTACTACCCGTCCAAGGACGAGCTGATCAGCCAGCTCTATGAAGAGGCCAAGACCGCGACCATGCTTCGCCTGATGGACGGTGTCATCCCCGGCACCCCCTTGCGCAGCCGGGTGCGCCGCATCTGGGGCAACCTGCTGCGGCACCGGCTGGAGCGCTACGCCGAGGTGGTGTTCCAGGAGCAGTACTACAACTCCCCCTGGTTCACCCAGGGCAACCGCGAGCTGTCGACCCGCCTGGCAGCGAGCTTTCTCGCACTGATGGAAGAGGGCCAGCAGCAGGAGATTTTTAAACCCGTGCCGCTGCCGCTGCTGACGGCCAGCGTGGTGGGTTCGGTGCGGGAAACCGCCAACCTGATACGCACCCAGGTGCTGCCAGACGACGAGGCCGTGCACCAGGCGGCCTTCAGCCTGTGCTGGGACGCGATCAAGGCCTGATCGCCTGAATCGTCTGAATCCGCCCCGAAAAGGCAATACCCCCTGATATCAGTAGGCCAAGTTATTTTGATAAAAACCCTTTTTTAAGCGAATATATATTCGACAAGTAGTTTTCTCATTTCTCCGCTGACTGTTTTCCTGCTTCTCTTTCCCGCTTTTTGCACACCAACAACAACCTCAAGGAGTTCCACGATGCCCACCCTCAACATCAACGGCAAGGACACCGCCGTCAACGCCGACGAGTCCACCCCCATACTCTGGGCCCTGCGCGATACGCTGGGCATGACCGGCACCAAGTTCGGCTGCGGCGCGGCGCTGTGCGGCGCCTGCACCGTGCACCTCAACGGCGCGCCCATACGCTCGTGCATCACGCCGATTTCGGCCGCCGCCGGCCAGAAAATCACCACGATTGAAGCCGTGGCCAGCGACCGCGTCGGCAAGGCGGTGCAGGACGCCTGGGTCAAGCACGACGTGGCGCAGTGCGGCTACTGCCAAAGCGGCCAGGTGATGAGCGCCACCGCCTTGCTCAAGGCCAACGCCAAACCCAGCGACGCCGACATCGACGGCGCCATGGCCGGCAACATCTGCCGCTGCGGCACTTATGTGCGCATACGCGCCGCCATCAAAGACGCCGCTCAAACCCTGGCTTGAAGGAGAACACCATGTATTCCAATTCCACCGACACCCTCGATATCGCCAGCCAGCTGCCCAAAGGCCTGCAGGCCCTGATGCACAAGGCGCAGGACGCCGCGCAAAGCATTGCCGATGCCGCCCTGCAGCGCCGCAGCTTCCTCAAGGTCACGACCGCCGGCGGCTTTGCGCTGGGAGCCTTTCCGCTGCTCGCGCAGGCGCAGACCATGGCGACGGCCGGTGCGCCCGCGGCGTCCAGCCTCAAGCCGACCCAGCAGCCCTCGGCCTTTGTGCGCATCGACAAGGACGGCACGGTGACCGTCACCATCAACCGGCTCGACTTCGGGCAAGGCGTGCAGACCGGCCTGCCCATGATCCTGGCCGAAGAGCTTGACGCCGACTGGGCCCTGGTCAAAAGCCAGCACGGCAATGCCGACCCGGCCTATGTGGACCCGGCTTTCGGTATGCACCTCACGGGCGGTTCGGGCTCGATCAAGAACTCCTACACGCAGTACCGCGAATTGGGCGCGCGCACCCGCGCCATGCTGGTGTCGGCCGCCGCCGCGCAATGGGGCGTTGACGCCGGCAGCCTGCGCACCCAGCAGGGCGTGGTGATTGGCCCCGGCGGCAAGCGCCTGGGCTATGGCGAACTCGCCGAAGCTGCCATGAAGCAGCCGGTGCCCGAGGCGGTCACGCTCAAGGACCCGAAGCAGTTCCGCATCATCGGCAAGCCCACGGGCCGGCTCGACGCGCGGGCCAAATCCAGCGGCGGGCAAAGCTACGGCATCGACGTGCGCCTGCCCGGCATGCTGACGGCGGTAGTGGCGCACCCGCCGGTGTTTGCCGGCAAGGTCAAAACATTGGACGACACGGCGGCCAAGGCGGTTCCCGGCGTGAAGGCCGTGCTGCGCGTGCCGCTGGACCGCGGTGGCGAGGGCGTGGCCGTGGTGGCCGAGGGCTACTGGGCCGCCAAGCTGGGCCGCGATGCGCTCAAGGTGGAATGGGACAGCAGCGGCGTCGAAAAAGTCGACAGCGCCCAGCAGCTCGCGAGCTATCGCGCGCTGGCGCAGAAGACTGGTGCACTCAAGTACAAGGACGACATCCGCAAGCTGGCAACGGCGCCGAAAAAAATCAGTGCCGAGTTTGCCTTCCCCTACCTGGCCCACGCGCCCATGGAACCCCTTAATTGCACGGTGCAACTGAGCGGCCAGGGCGCGGACGCCAAGGCCGAACTCTGGCTGGGCACGCAGATGCCGGGCCTGGACACCTTGGCGGCTTCCAAGGCCCTCGGTGTGGCGCCGCAAAACATCAAGATGAATGTGCAGATGGCCGGCGGCGGTTTCGGCCGCCGTGCGATTCCGACCAGCGATTACGTGGTCGAGGCCTGCAATGTCGCAAAGGCCGCGCGCGGCGCCGGGTTGACGGCCGCGGTGCGCACGCTGTGGAGCCGCGAGGACGACATCAAGGGCGGCTACTACCGTCCCATGCATGTGCACCGCGCCGAAATCGGCTTTGACGAAAAGGGCGAAATCCTGGGCTGGGACCACGTCATCGTCGGCCAGTCCATTCTCGCCGGCTCGCCGTTTGAAGCCTTCATGGTCAAGGACGGCGTGGACGGCACCATGGTCGAAGGCATGAAAGAGCCTTACGACATCCCCATGCGCCTGTCGGTGCACCATCCCAAGCTCAATGTGCCGGTGCTCTGGTGGCGCAGCGTGGGCTCCACGCATACCGCCTACGTCATGGAAACCCTGATCGACGAGGTTGCACGCGGCAGTGGGCAGGACCCGGTGGCCTACCGCCTCAAACAGTTCGGCAGCAAGCACCCGCGCCACACGGCCGCGCTGCAGCTGGCGGTCGACAAGTCCGGCTACGGCAAACGCACACTGGCCCCAGGCCGCGCCTGGGGCGTGGCGGTGCACGAGTCCTTCAACACCGTGGTGGCCTATGTGGTCGAAGCCTCGGTCAAGGACAACACGCCGGTGCTGCACGCCATCACCGCGGGCGTGCACTGCAACCTTGCGATCAACCCGACCAGTGTCGAAGCGCAGGTGCAGGGCGCGGCGCTTATGGGCTTGTCCATGTGCCTGCCGGGTGCGGCCATCACGCTCAAGGACGGTGTGGTGGAGCAAAGCAACTTTGGTGACTTCCCGGTGCCGCGCATCACCGACATGCCGACGGTGGCGGTATTCATCGTGCCCAGCGCCGATGCGCCCACCGGCCTGGGCGAGCCCGGCCTGCCGCCGCTGGCGCCGGCTTTTGCCAATGCCATCGCCAAGCTCACCGGCAAGCCGGCGCCGCGCGAGCTGCCTTTTAAACTGGCGTGATGGAAAAGGGCGTGCCGACGGTGCTGGTGCTGGCTTCGGGCCGGGGCGAGCGCTTTGCCGCCTCCGGCGGCGGCACGCACAAGCTGCTGGCCTTGCTGGCCGGCAAGCCGGTGCTGGGGCACGTGCTGGAGGCTGTGGCCGCCAGCGGCCTGCCCTGGCACCTTGAGGATGCGGGCCACCCCGGCATGGGCGACAGCATCGCAGCCGCCGTGCGCGCCACGCCGGGGGCCTCGGGCTGGCTGGTCTTGCCGGGCGACCTGCCGCTGGTGCGGGCCGCCACCCTGCGGGCGGTGGCCGACGCGCTGGCGCGGCATGCGGTGGTGGTGCCCATGTACCAGGGCGCGCGCGGCCATCCGGTCGGGTTTTCGGCCGCATGCCGTGATGCCTTGTTGGCGTTGACGGGAAACCGGGGTGCGTCCCCGGTGGTACAGGCGCAGGCCGCGCTCAATGCTGTCGGCTTTATCGATGTTGCCGATGAGGGCACGGTCACCGACATCGACACGCTGCAAGACCTGCAGCGCGCCGAAGCCTTGCTGGCCCAGCGCTTTTAGCTCAGCGCAATGACGGCGCAGGCCAGCCGCGGGCCGGAATTGCCGGTGGGCTGGGTCTTGAAGTCGTCCGGGTCGCGGTGCACGATCAGGCCCTTGCCCACGATGTTGTTCATGCCGTTGCCGATGGCAATGGTCTTGGATTCAAAGCTGAACTTCGCGATGCCGGCCGCGTCGGCCTTGAGGCTGGGCAGGTCGCCGGCATGGTGGGCCATGTCCGAGTGGCTGCCGTGCGGTTGGCCGCCGGGGTTGAAGTGGCCGCCGGCGCTCATGCCGTCGCCGCTGGAGCAATCGCCTTTTTCATGCACATGAAAGCCGTGCTCGGCATTGGGCTTGAGGCCGCGGATCTCGCCCGAGACCAGCACCTTGTCGCCGCTCTGGCTGAAGTTCACGGTGCCGGCCGCGGTATTACCGGTGGTGCTTTGCAGCTGGGCCACGGCGCGCGGGCCGCTCATGGTGGATGCGCAGGCGCTGAGCACAAGGGCGGCGGCAAGCGGCGCCAGACGGTAGTTCATGATGCGGTCTCCTCAAGGATTGGTGGGTAATGAAAGACGCCCACTTTAGGCTGCATGGCCCAGGCTGGCAAGGATGAAAGAGTTCCTAGTGGTTAACCAGCGCCAGCAGCTTGCCCAGCGCATGGTCGTGAATACCCAGGGTTTTCAGCTTGTCATACGTCAGTTGCGCGTATTCGCGCGTGGTGCCGTAGCGCCCGCAGGAATCCGAAAAAATCCGCCGGTAGACGTCCTCGCTGAGCACACCGGTGTGGCTGGGGCTGCGCTTGGACAAGGTGAAGGCCAGCGCCCGCAGGTCGCCCCCGGCGGTCTGGCAGCGCAGCCACTTGGGGTCGTACACGCCGTTGGGCATCTCGCGCGCCCACAGGGCGGGCAGGGCGTCTTCCACCTGCGCCCGCGGAATGCGAAAAGCCATGCCCTTGCAGCTGCCGCCATGCAGCAGGCCGAAGACCAGGCCCGGGCATTCCGGTGTGCCGCGGTTCACGCGGCTCCACATCTTGAGCGCGCGGTGGTAGCCGTGGATGGTGGCGAAGCGCTCTTCCGCATGCTCGAACTCCGGCCGCCAGATCAGCGAGGCATAGGCAAATATCCAGAGGTCGTCCTTGCCGCCCCATTCGCGCAGGACGGTCTCCAGCATGTGCTCGGGGTTGCGGGAAACGGAAAGGCCCATTGCGGCTGCTTGCTTGGCTGAATTTTCCACAGCCGCACTTTACAATGGGCTGAGTTTTTGTGACGGCTTATGTGACGGGAGTGGGCAATGTTTTCTCAGGACGATGAAGGCCAGCAGGGCCTGGTGTTGGCGCTCGTTCTGGGCCTGGTTGTTTTTGTCACCACTTTGGTCATAGGCATCAGCCTGTATCGGCTGCATCGCGGCGAGCCCGCCGGACCGCCCGCAGTTCCCGCCCTTGCGGCCGCCGCGCAAGCCCCGGCGCTTGTCGCTTCCGCACCGCCGGCTGCCGCAGTCCTTCCCGACGTCAGCCAGGCGATACAGGCCTCCCAGGCTTCGCAGGCCGCGGCCGATGCCGCCAGCGTGAAGGTCGAACAGGGCGTGGTGCGCTTTTATTTCGCCTCCGGCCAGGCCGAGCTTGCCGCCGGCGCAGTGGATGCCATGACCGACCTGGTCAAGGCGGCCAAGGGCGGGCGCACGCTGGTCATTTCGGGTTTTCATGATGCCACGGGCGACGCCGCCAAAAACGCGGCCCTGGCCCGGCAGCGTGCCCTGGCCGTGCGTGAGGCGCTCAAGGCCGCGGGTGTTCCCGAGCGGCAAATCGAGCTCAAGAAACCCGAACAGCTGGCTGGCGGCAGCGACGCCGAGGCGCGCCGCGTCGAGATTTCGCTGCAATAAGCTGCCGGGTGCGGCTCGGCGTAGCGGGCCGCTGACAAGCGCAAAGGCGCAGAGCTGACGCCCGGCGCACCGCCTCGCGGGCAGAGTGTTTGGTAACCGTACCGTAACCACACTGGCGTGAAATGGCCGGTAACCCGTTACCATAGAGTCAGTAATAAAGTTACGGCGGCTCGGCGCCTCCACCACCAGACTCCATAAAGCCCCCACCATGGCCCTTCATCCCAAAGTCTCAGACATCACCGCGCGTATCGCCGCGCGCAGCCGCCCCACGCGCGAGGCCTACCTCGCGCAATTGCATGCGGCTTCCACGCGCGACCCCGGCATGGACCGCATGGGTTGTGCCAACGTGGCTCATGCCTTCGCAGGCATGCCACTGGACGACCGCTTCAAGGTGGTGACGCAGCGCGCGCCCAACATCGGCATCGTCACCGCCTACAACGACATGCTGTCGGCGCACACGCCTTTGCAGGCCTACCCGGCTTTCATCAAGGACGAAGCCCGCAAGCTGGGCGCGACGGCCCAGGTAGCCGGCGGCGTGCCCGCCATGTGCGACGGCGTGACCCAGGGCACCAGCGGCATGGAGCTCAGCTTGTTCAGCCGCGACGTGATCGCCATGGGTACGGCGATAGCGCTCTCGCACGACATGTTCGACGCGGCGCTGATGCTGGGCGTGTGCGACAAGATCGTGCCCGGCCTCTTGATAGGCGCGCTGCAGTTCGGCCACCTGCCCACGGTTTTTGTGCCGGCCGGGCCCATGACCTCCGGCATCCCCAACAAGGAAAAAGCCCATGTGCGTGAGCAGGCCGCGCAGGGCCTGGTTGGCCGTGACGCCTTGCTGGATTCCGAGTTCAAGTCCTACCACAGCCCCGGCACCTGCACCTTCTACGGCACCGCCAACAGCAACCAGCTGCTGCTCGAAGCCATGGGCCTGCATGTGCCCGGCACCGCCTTTGTGAATCCGGGCAACGCGCTGCGCGAGGAACTCACGCGCGAAGCGGCGCGCACCGTGCTGGGCATCATCAAGGCAAAACGGTTTGCACCCATAGGCCTGATCGTTGATGAGAAGGCCATCGTCAACGCCATGGTCGCGCTGCTGGCCACGGGCGGCTCGACCAACCACCTGATCCATTGGGTGGCGGTGGCGCATTCGGCCGGCATCGTGATCGACTGGAATGATTTTTCCGACCTCTCCGACGTGGTGCCCACCCTGGCCCATGTCTATCCCAACGGCAGCGCCGACGTGAACCAGTTCCAGGCCGCGGGCGGCCCCGGGCTGATCATTCGCGAGCTGCTGGACGCGGGTTTTATGCATGAGGACGTGCTCACGGTGCGCGCAGGCGGTATCCGCGAATACACACGCGAACCGGCGCTGGCCGGCGCGGCCCTGGCCTGGCATGAGCTTGGCAACTCCAAGGACGAAGCCATCGTGCGGCCCGTCGCCAAACCTTTCAGCGCCACCGGCGGCCTCAAGCTGCTGCAGGGCAACCTGGGTCGCAGCGTGATCAAAGTCTCGGCCGTGCCCGACGACCGCCACGTCATCGAAGCGCCGGCCCGGGTGTTTGATTCGCAGGAAGCCCTGCACCTGGCCTTCAATGCCGGCGAACTCAACCGCGACGTGGTTTGCGTGGTGCGCTGGCAGGGCCCGCAGGCCAACGGCATGCCCGAACTGCACAAGCTCACGCCGCCGCTGGCCGTGCTGCAGGGCAAGGGCTTCAAGGTCGCGCTGGTCACCGACGGCCGCATGAGTGGCGCCTCCGGCAAGGTGCCGGCCGCCATTCATGTCTCGCCCGAAGCCGCCGCCGGCGGCCCGCTGGCCAGGGTGCGCGACGGCGACCTGGTCCGTGTCGACGCCGTCACCGGTGAACTCAAGGTCTTGGTGGCGGAGGCGGAATGGGCCGCCAGGCCCGTGGACACCATGCCCGCCGAATTGCGCGCAGGCAATGCCGTCGGCATGGGCCGTGAGTTGTTTACCGGCATGCGCCGCCACGCGCTGACGGCCGAAGAAGGAGCTTTATCGTGGATGTGAACATCAAACCCGGCAGCAAGCTGACCGCCCTGCAGGTGATGCAGGATGCGCCTGTGATACCCGTCATCGTGCTCACCGACGTGAAACAGGCGGTGTTGCTGGCGCGCGCGCTGGTGGCCGGCGGCATACGCATGCTGGAAGTCACGCTGCGCACGCCGCAGGCCCTGGCCTGCATCGAAGCCATCGCGCGCGACGTGCCCGAGGCCGTCACCGGTGCGGGCACGGTGCGCAGCGCCGCCGACGCCCAGGCCTGCGCCATGGCCGGTGCGCGTTTTGCCGTGAGCCCGGGCTACACCCACGCCGTGGGCCAGGCCTGCCGCGACGCCGGCCTGCCCCTGCTGCCCGGTGTGGCCACCGGCAGCGAAATCATGATGGCCCAGGAAGACGGCCTGACCGAACTGAAGTTTTTCCCGGCCATGCAGGCGGGCGGCCCGGCCATGCTCAAGGCCTGGAGCGGCCCCTTCGGCGACGTGCGCTTTTGCCCCACGGGCGGTGTCTCCACGGCCAATGCCGCGGAATTTTTAAGCCTGCCCAATGTGGTCTGCGTGGGCGGCTCCTGGCTCACGCCGGCCGACGTGCTGGCGCGCGGCGACTGGGCGCAGGTGACGGCGCTGGCGCAACAGGCTTGCCGTTTGCAGCGCGAGTAAGGTCTAACGCAGGCCCGCGCCGGTTGCGTATTCAGTGCGCTGGATCAACTCGATCTTGTAGCCGTCCGGGTCCGTCACAAAAGCAATCACCGTGGTGCCGCCCTTCACAGGGCCGGCCTCGCGCGTGACATTGCCGCCCGCGGCCTTGATCTTCTCGCAGGCCGCATACACGTCCGGCACGCCCAGCGCGATATGGCCGAAGGCCGTGCCCATGTCGTAGCTGTCGGTGCCCCAGTTGTAGGTCAGCTCGATCTCGGCGTGCTCGGGATTGTTGCCGTAGCCGACAAAAGCCAAGCTGTATTTGTACTCGGGGTTTTCCGAGGTGCGCAGCAGCTTCATGCCGAGAACCTGGGTGTAAAAATCAATGGAGCGCTGGAGATTGCCAACGCGCAGCATGGTGTGTAGGAGTCGCATAAGACGATGGCCTGGTGAGTCGTGGTTTGCCCATTGTCGCCAATCCTGGATTCCCTTGCAGGCTGCCCTGGGTGCAAGGGCTGCGGCGCTGCCTACCTCGGGCATCCCGCTGAAAGAGGTTTGACCGTATCGAATATTTCGCCGGCTACTGCGCTGCGGCCAGCGCCTCCAGCATTTTCCCCTGCAGCAACTTCATGTCGCCATTTTTCAGGACGTAGCCATTCATGCCCGCGCCCAGGGCGGTTTTGACATCAAGCTCATTGGAGTTTCCGCTGAGTGCAAGGATAAAAATGCCCTGATGCTCCCAGTCCCGCGAACGAATGGCTTTTGTCGTTTGCACGCCATTCAGGCCTGGCATATTCATGTCCATCAAGATCAGGTCGACATCCGGTGTATTGTCCAAATGGGCCAGAACCTGGCGTCCTCCTTCGGCCTCCAGCACCGTCAAGCCCCAGCTTTTCAGGCAGTCGCCCACCATCAAACGGTTCAGTTCGTCGTCTTCGGCCAGTATCACGGTTCTGCCTTCCAGCACGTCGCCGGGGATGACCGGTTTGGCGGCGGGCGGCATGGGCGCTTGCAAGGTCTCGGGCGCTTTGCCCATCCCGGTCTGCGGCGCCACCGGGAAGCTCAGCGTGAATTGTGTGAATTCACCCAGCACGGAGTCGCAATGGATGTCACCCCCAAAGCTTTGCATGGTCCGTTTGCAATAAGAAAGCCCAAGGCCCGTTCCCCCGGCTTTTCCCGAAGTCATGAAGGACTCGAACAGGTGGGCCAGAACCTCCTTGGCGATGCCGGGCCCCGTGTCCCTGACGATCACCTTGTGATCGTCCACCGTCAGCACGATGGTCCCGTCCGGCCTCTCCCCGATGTAATAAAGCGCGTTTTTGATCAAATTGAAGAGCACAAAAACGTAGGGGGTCTCGTCACCATAAAAAACGAAATCCTTGACGACACGCACCGTGACTCTGTCGCGCAGATTGCCCAAATCATCGCGAACGTTTCGCTCGACAAAGCTGTATTCATCCACCGCCTTTTGCGTCGCCTTCGCGGCGGATAGGTATTCAAACTTGCTGCGGTCCACCGCGCTGGATTTGAGCGACCCAAGAATCAGGTCTATCACCTGGTGGCCCCTGTGCACCGCAATTCCCCCCATATTGACGAACTCGCGCATGCGGGAAACGTGCCCGGCGGGGATGGCGGTGCCCGCGGCAGGCAGCATCTCCCCGATGCTTTCCAGGCTCATCCTGGCTTGCCCCAACGGATTGCGCATTTCGTGGGCAATAGACCCTGCGAGGGCGTTTGCAAGGCGCAATTTCTCGGCATCGATTTGCCTTTCCGAAAGTTTGAATGCGGCGCCGCCGATAAGAATCAAAAGGTAGGCCGGAAGTTGGGCCACCATATCCATAGGTATTGCGGGATGTGGGGTGATGGCCACGTAAAGTAGTACTGCACTACCGAAGCCGATCAGGAGCATTGCAATTGTGTTGCGCCAGTCCGCAATCATGACCAGGAAACTGAGCGCTATAAAACAATTGGAGATCGCGGGGATACCTCCGTGTCGTTTCAGCGAAAGAAATACGTTGAAAAACGGCAGGCAATAAATCAATGCCCAATAGGAGTAGGCAAAGTAGTACTTTTTGAGTTTCTCAGGCCAGCGATTTTTCATGGCCAGCACGGTAAAAAGAATGACGACCAACACTCGCATTCCCAGATCGTCATAGGGGCGGGGATTGGGTTTCGTGAACCGTATCAGGTAAAACACCACATAGGTCAGAGCGCCGACGATGCCAATGTACTTGAGCAACGGCCTGCCATGCGCGTGGTAAGCCTCATAGTGGCCAAAGAGTCTTTTCAACCAGCGCATATATTTTTCAATTCTGTTCGCGCAGGAAAATTGTCAATACAGACCTCTTTCGATCTCTGGTGAAGCAGGCGGCTGCGATATGAAATATTCCCCGCATGAGTTACTAAGGTGCAGACGATTTGAGAATCTCCGGTACATGTCCATGTATTAAGGCATACGATTCGTCCGTTCCGTCCACTCGCAAATTGTTGGCGATGGTGGAAAACCCAAAACGCCTGTACAGCCGGCTCAGCACGGGCGTGCAAGATGCAAAAAGGTCTTGCCCGTCGGTGTGTTGGGCGAGGTACGAAACACCAAGGAATATGCATTTCTTCACGAGATCGGGACCACTCCTATAGTCCGGATTCAATACAAGGCGCCCGATTTCCCAGCTGCTTTGGCAGTTTACCGGGTCGATCAATTGTCTCTGCTCCAGCAGCTTTTCAAGTGATGTCAGTCCCTTGTGCATGGGAACCAGCCTTAGGGTGCCGATTACGGTCCGATGGACCTCGAACGCAAACACCAAACCCAACTCGTCTCTTTTTTTTCTTGTTCAAAGAACTGCTCGTTCCGGCATCCGGACGGCAGGTTGATGTGGCCGCGAAGCCCCTGTACTTTCTCCAGTTTTGATGCGGTGTCGAGATGGGAAAACGTGATTTCCTCGATGAAATTTTCCCGGTGGGGCGAAACGGCGGTTGGTTTCCCGTTGGGGAACATGGCTCCCGCAGCATCCAGGGGCTGGCGCAGAGCTTGAAAGGTGGCCGGTGCGTGGTGGTTCAGGTGGGTCATCATTGCGTTGCTTCTCCAGATTAGGTGCTTTCTCGTCCAGGCCAATGGATTCTTGGCTTCTTTGGCGGTCCCACATGTTGTTGTGCATCCCACGAACGTCGCTTTTTTTTGATGTTCGCGCAGTCTATGCGCGGTGCAAGCTTGAATCAAGCCTTACCCAGCCAGATATGACAGGGGGCCCCGCCTATTTCGCCTGAATTAGGGTTCGACTCAAAAAATCGACGCTAAATTGTCCGCATGCGGACGTTAATCGGCGTGCCTGGACTTGATGTGGGCCGGTTTCAAAACCCTTGCCGGCGGATCAACGAACTGCCCATGGGGCCATCTTCGGGCAGCGTACTTGTGCACCGCGGGCTATGGCCGCTGCCTTTCGAGCAGCTCGAAGATCGCCATGCCGGCCAGCATGGCCAGCACAAATACCGCGGCTTTGGGTTCTCCCATGCCCAGGGCCACGAGGCCCGGGCCTGGGCAGAATCCGGCCAGCCCCCAGCCCGCGCCGAAGAGCAGGCTGCCGGCCACCAGCCTGCGGTCTATGCGGCCCGCAGCCGGCAACTTCATTTCGGCACCCAGCAGCGACAGGCGCCGCTTTTTCGCCAGAAGGAAGGCGAAGAAACCCACGGCGATGGCGCCGGCCATGACCAAGGCCAGCGAAGGGTCCCAAGGGCCGGCAATATCCAGGAAGCCCAGCACCTTGGCCGGATTGGCCATGCCCGAGACGGTCAGGCCCAGGCCAAACACCAGGCCGGCCAGCAGGGAAGACAGCATCAGCATGTTCCCTCTCCTAGAACCTGAACAGGTGGCGCGCCAGGAACACCACGGCAAAACCCGCGCTCATGAAGATCACAGTGGCCACCAGCGAGCGCGGCGACAGCCTTGAAAGCCCGCACACGCCATGGCCGCTGGTGCAACCCGCGCCGTAGCGCGTGCCTATGCCCACCAGCAATCCGGCCGCGACCAGCATGCCGTAGCCGGCATCCACCTGCACGCGAGGCAAGGCCGAGAACGCGGCGTAGGCCCATGGAGCGGCTATGAGCCCGGCGACAAAAGCCGCGCGCCAGCCGACGTCGCCGCGCACCGGCTTGAGCAGCCCGCCCAGGATTCCGCTGATGCCGGCGATGCGCCCGTTGAGCAGCACGAACATTGCCGCGGCCAGGCCTATGAGCAGGCCACCCGCTAGTGCGGGCCAGGGGGTAAAGGCGTTCCAGTCCAGGGTCATGGCTTTCCTCGCCTATCGTGCGGTTTTCATTTCTTCCATGAGCCATTGCACAAAGCACTGCGTCTCGGGTGTCGCATCCGGTGCGAGGCCAAAGTAGTGGCGGCTCAGCGCCATCCGCAACTCGGGTAAAGGGCAGGTCAACCGTCCCGAAGCGATGTCATGGGCGATCAGGGTTGTCGGCGCCAGCGCGAAACCCAGCCCGTCGACGGCTGCCTGAAGGACAAAATGCAGGTGTTCGAACTGCAGGCAGCTGGCGGGTTCCAGCCCAGGCGCATTCACGTGCTTCTTCCAGTTGCCCCAATCATTGCTGCGCGATTTCGACAGCAGCAAGACATGGGACGCCAAGGATTGCGGATCGGTGACGGGACGATGGGCGAACAATGCGGGAGATCCAACGACAAGGACCTCGTCCTCCAGGAATGGGCGAATCTGCATCGCCTGCGGCCATCCCTTGGTGCTCCGCCGGATGGCAAGATCGAATGCCTCAGGCGCTTGATCCGGCGCCAGCGTGCTGGTCATCATCTGCAGTTCGATGTCCGGGTGCTTTGCCACGAACCCCGGCAGCCGCGGGATCAGCCAGCGCACAGCAAAAGTAGGCCTGACGTTGACCCTCACTGCGCGCGATGGTGCCCGTGCCCTGAGCGATTGGGCCGCTTCGCCGATTTGGTCGAGCGCGGGCCCGGCCTGCGCATGGAACTGGTGGCCGGCCGCCGTGAGGAGCACTTGCCGGGTTTTTCGCTCGAACAGGTCCACGCCAAGAAAAGCTTCCAGCGTCTTGATCTGGCGACTGATGGCGCCGTGCGTGACGTGCAGTTCAAGGGCCGCACGGGTAAAGCTCAGATGCCGCGCCGCTGCCGCGAAAGCACGGACCGCATTCAACGGAGGTAAGCGGGGCGACATGCGTGTCATTTTCTCACACGTGCTGCGCACGAATATCGTTTGTCGGGGACGGCGGCGTCGCGCACCATGCGGTCCATGAAACAGCCCATTGCCCCTGACCCGGACCGCCACTCACGCCATGCCGCCATGGCACTCGGGCTGTCACTTCCGGGAGACACGGTGCTCTACCTGCTCTTGCCGATGTTCGCGCCCGCGTTTGGCGTCACCTTGCCCGAAGCGGGCGTTCTCCTGGCCGCGAATCGCCTCGTGCGCATCGCCGGTTACGGCATGGTGGCGAAGTTTTATGCCCGTAAGGGCGAGAGGCTCACCTGCTCCCTGGCGGTGATGGCGGCTGCGGTATGCGCGCTGGGTTACGCCACATTCACGGGATTCGTCGCGTTGCTGCTTTTGCGGCTCCTGTGGGGCCTGGCTTTTGCAGCGCTGAACCTGGCCACCCAGGCATTGGCCACCGCCGAGCCGGCGGGTGCCGCGCGCCGGGCGGGGCGGTCCCGTGCGTTTACGGCCTTGGGGCCCATGCTTGCATTGCCTTTGGGCGGTGCGTGTGCGCTCTGGCTGGGTCCCAGGGTCATTTTTTTGGTGTTCGCGGCTGTCGCGGTGGCCGGGCTGCTGGTCACGCGGCAGCTCCCGACCATCCCCCATGGCGAGCCGCCGGCAACAAAAAGAGCCAGGCTCCCGGGCAGCCTCGATACCTGGTCGTTCATTGAAGGCCTGGTGCTGGACGGCCTGTTCATCATCGGTTTGTCTTATCTGGGCCGTGACCTGTTGCCGGGCAATCCGATCATCGTGGCAGGCCTTCTGCTGTCGGTCCGCTACCTGGCGGAAATCCTGCTGGGCCCTGTTGGCGGTCGCATGGCTGAAAAATATGGTATCGAGGTTCTGCTGGTGACGCTTTCCGTGCTGACTTCCGCGGCCCTTGTGGGTTTTGGTTTCGGCTGGCTGTGGACCTGCTCGCTGGGGATCGTGATTTTGCGCGCCTTGTTGCTGCCGCTATTGCCGGCCCTGGTGGCTCTTCGTACACCGGGACCCGGACGCATACAGGCCCTCGCCACACGCTCGGTCTGGCGGGACATGGGCGCGGGCATTGGTCCTGTGCTTGCCGGCCTGCTGTTACCGGTCGCGCCACCTGAATGGATTTACGGCGTCTGCGCACTTCTTCTGTCATGTGCGGCCATTGCCTGCTTAAGACCGGGGCGTGACTGAAAACGCATCGGATATCACACCCTTCTTTCAATCCGCCCGGCCCGGCCTTGCTTGCGCTTGGCCGGTGCTATTTCTGTGGCACTTCAAACACCAGGCAGGTCGTGGTCGCATGCGCATACAGCTTGCCGTCAGGTCCCACGATGCGGCCTTCGGCGGTGGCCAGCTGGCGGCCGCAGTGGATCACCGTGCCTATGGCGCGCAGTGGCCCGGTCTTGTGCGAGGCGGCGCGCACGATGTTGATGCTCAGTTCGGCCGTGGTGTAGGCCCGGCCCGCGGGCATCATGGTGTGCACGGCGCAGCCCACGGCGGAATCCAGCATCGTGGCATACCAGCCGCCGTGCACCGTACCCAGCGGGTTGTAGTGCTTGAGCTGCGGCGTGCCCTGGAACACGGCCTTGCCGGGCTCGATCTCGATCAGCGCGAAATCCAGCGTGTCGGCAATGTGGGGGTAGGGCAGCTTGCCGGCCAGCATGGCGCTCATGACTTCCATGCCGGTTTTTCCGGCCACCTCTTCCGGCCGTGCCAGGCCCGGCCTGCCGCCGCCGCCTTCCATGCGGGCGCGCACCGCGGCGCTTTGTTCCATCCATTGAGTCAATGTGTCTTGTGGGGTCATAGTGTCCATAAATGTTGCATATACAATAATTGTAGCTACAATCAAATTATGAACGGGAAAACCCGCCTGTCAACCCAGGCCGAGCTCAAGGTGCAGGGCTGCACCAACCTGAAGCTGCGCCAGCTGATGCGCCGCGTGGCGCATCACTACGACCTCGAAATGGCCAAGGTGGGATTGAAGACCACCCAGTATTCGCTGCTGACCTATGTGCTCGGGCTAGGCCCCATGCGGCCCGGTGAACTGGCGCGCGGCATGAAAGTCAGCGCCTCCACGCTGACGCGCAACCTCAAGCCGCTGATAGACGCCGGCTGGATAGAACTCACCGCAGGCAGCGATGCGCGCAGCCGCACTGTGGTGCTGACCGCCGCGGGCCGCGCCAAGCGCGAGGAGGCCCGTGCGCACTGGAGGGCCGCGCAGGAGCAGCTCAACGCGCTGCTGGGCGTCGAACGTGTGCTGGCCTTGCACACGCTGGTCAATGAATCCCTGGAACTCTTGTCCCCCATCGAACCCGGAGCCGATGATGAATAAACCCGTGCCTTCCATGCCCACTGCGTCACCTTCGCCTTCCAGTGCCGGCCGCATCGCCATATGGCTGGTGCTGCTGGCCGCGGGCGGCACCTTTGCCCTCACCATGGGTGTGCGCCAGACCATGGGCTTGTTCCTCTCGGCCCTCAACACCTCGACCGCGCTCGGCATAGGCAGTATCAGCCTGGCCTTCGCCTTCGGCCAGCTCTGGTGGGGGCTGACGCAGCCCTTTGCCGGCGCGGTGGCCGACCGCATAGGCACCGGCCGCGTGATCTTCCTCGGTGTGCTGTTGGTGGCGATTGGCACCATCATCACGCCGCTCATGACCAGTACAGCGGGTTTGATCTTTGCCATCGGCGTGCTCGCCGCGGGCGGCGCGGGCATGGCCGGGCCCTCGGTGCTGATGGCCGCCAGCACGCGCCTGGTGCCGCCGGAAAAGCGCGGCCTGGCGACCGGTATCGTCAATGCGGGAGGCTCTTTCGGCCAGTTCGCGATGGCGCCGATTGCCATTGGCCTTACCGCCGCTGTCGGCTGGGCGAGTGCCATGCAATGGCTGGGCGCATTGGTGCTGCTGGCGGTGCCGGCGGTGCTGGTGCTCAAGGGCAACTCAAATGCACTGGCGGCGCAAGCTGCGGCAGCGTCAGGCACAAAAGCGCTGAGCGCACGCCAGGCCATCAGCCAGGCCATCGCCACGCCCAGTTATCGTTACCTGGCTGCGGGTTTCCTGGTGTGCGGCTTTCATGTGGCGTTTCTTGCCACGCATTTGCCAGGGGTGGTCGCAGCCTGCGGCTTGCCGCCTGAAATCGGCGGCTGGTCGCTGGCGATGATCGGTCTCTTCAACATCGTTGGCAGCCTGGCCATGGGCTGGGCCGTGGGGGTGTGGCGCATGAAGTCCTTGCTGGCCCTGCTCTACGCAACGCGCGGCCTGGCGGTGCTCATCTTCCTGCTCGCGTCCAAAACGCCTGCTGTGATGCTGATCTTCGCCGCCGTCATGGGCGTGACCTTTCTGTCCACCGTTCCGCCCACAGTGGGCCTGGTCGCCAAGATGTTCGGCACGGCCAACATGGCCATGCTGTTCGGCGTGGTCATGCTGTCGCACCAGGTCGGGGGCTTTCTGGGTGCCTACCTGGGCGGCTATATATTCCAGGCCACCGGCAGCTATGACTGGGTCTGGTACATCGACATCGTGCTGGCTGTCGGCGCTGCGCTGGTGAACCTGCCGATACGCGAGGCCTTGCTGCCGCGGCAGATGGCGGCCAAGGCGGCAGCCTGACATTACTCAGGCTGCGATGAGCACTGTTGACCCGCGAACGCGCCTGCTGCTCGAAGCGCCGATAGGCCACACCCTGCTGCGCCTGGCTGCACCCAATGTGCTGGTCATGGTGGCGCAGGCGGCGGTCGGCCTGATTGAAACCTACTTTGTAGGCAAGCTCGGCACCGACGCACTGGCCGGTATGGCGCTGGTGTTTCCTGTCGTGATGCTGATGCAGATGACATCGGCAGGCGCCATGGGCGGCGGCATTGCATCGGCGGTGGCGCGCGCGCTGGGCGCGGGGCGGCGTGATGATGCGAACGCATTGGTGCTGCATGCGGCAGTGATTGCGCTGGGCTTTGGCCTGGCGTTTTCGCTGGCGCTGCTGCTCGGCGGCCGTTGGCTTTACAGCCAGATGGGCGGCAGCGGCGTTTCGCTGGAGGCGGCGCTGAGTTATTCACACTGGGTGTTTGCCGGTGCGGTTCTGGTGTGGCTTTTCAATTCGCTCGCGGCGGTGATTCGCGGTACGGGCAATATGTCGGTGCCGGCCAATGTGACGGTGGCAGGGGTGGTTTTGTTGGTGCCGCTGTCGCCCTTGCTGATTTTCGGCTGGGGCCCGGTGCCGGCCTTGGGCATCGCCGGCGGCGCGATCGCGCTGCTGCTGTATTACCTGGCTGGCACGCTGGCGCTCGCTGTCTACCTGTGGTCGCAGAGCAGTCTGCTCAAGCCCTCACTGGTCACCGTCAAGTTGCGCTGGCCCTTGTTTCGCGACATCCTGCGCATCGGCCTGGTGGGCTCTATCTCCACCGTGGCCACCAATTTGGCCATTGGCGTGGCCACCTCACTGGCGGGTGGCTTCGGGCCGGCCGCCATTGCGGGCTACGGTACGGCTTCGCGGCTGGAGTATTTGCTGGTGCCGCTGGTGTTTGGCCTGGGTGCACCGTTGGTCGCGATGGTTGGCACCTGTATGGGCGCGGGCCTGCATGAGCGGGCGCTCCGCGCAAGCTGGATAGGCGCCGGCATGGCCTTTGCCATGACGGAGGCCATCGGGCTGGCCGCTGCGGCGTTTCCGCGCGCGTGGCTCTCGCTGTTTGGCACCGACCCTGCCATGCTGGAAGCCGGCACGCTGTACCTGCGCGCGGTTGGGCCGCTGTATGGCTTTTTCGGCGTCGGGCTGGTGTTGTACTTTGCCTCGCAAGGGGCAGGGCGCTTGTTATGGCCGGTGGCCGCCAACATTGCGCGGCTGGCGGTTGCCGCCGTGGGCGGCTGGCTCATGATCCGTTGGGGCGGCGGGCTGGCGCAGGTGTTTATGGCGCAAGGCGCGGCGCTGGTGGTCTATGGTGTGGTGATTGCTGCCACCATTGCCGGTGGCGCGTGGTTTGGCCGGGTGGGATGGCCTTGCAGCACGGCGACGTTGCTGCGGCGTATCCGGCCGGTGTGAGATTCAGTACAGCGAAAGGTGAAAAAGAGCATGAGCACAAGTCCTGAAACCGGCGCTGCCACGCTGCGCTACCTGGATGACCTGAAGCCTGGTGACCGTTTTGTCAGTGGCGAACACGCACTCGATGAGGCGCAGATCACTTCGTTCGCCGCGCAGTTTGACCCACAGCCGTTTCACCTGAGCGATGAAGCCGCCAGGTCCACCCTGTTCGGCGGCCTGGCGGCCAGCGGCTGGCATACGGCGGCGGTCACGATGCGCCTGCTGGTTGGGGGTGGTTTGCCGCTGGCCGGCGGCATCATAGGCGCGGGTGGCGAAATCAGCTGGCCCAAGCCTACGCGTCCCGGCAATGTGCTGCATGTCGAGACCGAAGTGGTGAGCGTGACGCCCTCTGCCTCGCGGCCGGACCGTGGCCGGGTTGTGGTACGCAGCCAGACGATCAACCAGCATGGCGATGTGCTGCAGCAGTCCGTCTACAAGCTGGTGGTTCCGCGCCGGCCTGCTTAACCGGGCAGGGGAGGCGCGGGGCGCTGTTGCGCTTGCGGGCCGCTGTGCCAGAATCCACGCAAGGCCTCAAAAGGCCTATTTGCGGGATATACAAGATGCTTATCAATTGTGTGGTCTACCAGAACGGCACCAAGCTCGCCGACATCCCGGTCAGCGAGATCAGCGACTACATCTGCCGGCCCGATGCCTTTGTCTGGGTGGCGCTGCAGGACGCCACGCCCGAAGAGCTCGAGGAAATGCAGCACGAGTTCGGCCTGCATGAACTGGCGGTCGAAGACGCCAGGCACGGCCACCAGCGTCCCAAGATAGAAGAGTACGGCGCCTCGCTGTTTTCGGTGCTGCATCTGGTGGAGCGCTCCACCGACAAGCCGGGCGAGCTTAACGTCGGCGAGGTCGACGTGTTCACCGGAAAAAACTACGTGCTCTCGGTGCGCAACCGCAGCAACAAGGGTTTTCTGGGTGTGCGCGAGCGCTGCGAGCGCGAGCCCGAGCTGCTGCGCCACGGTTCGGGCTTTGTGCTCTATGCCCTGATGGATGCGGTGGTCGACCGCTACTTTCCCATCCTCGACGACCTTGAAACCGAACTGGAACTGATTGAAAAGGAAATCTTCACGCCCGGCGCCGCGCGCAAGAACATCGAGCGGCTCTACGAACTCAAAGGCAGCGTGATGATCCTCAAGCACGCGGTCGCACCGCTGCTCGAAGGCGCCAGCAAGCTCTATGGCGGCCGGGTGCCGCAGATCTGCAGCGGCGTGCAGGACTATTTCCGCGACGTCGTCGACCATCTCTCGCGCATCAATGCGCTGATCGAGAACATGCGCGACACGATAGGCACCGCCATCCAGGTCAACCTGGCGATGGTCACCATCGAGGAAAGCGAGGTGACCAAGAAGCTCGCGGCCTGGGCCAGTATCTTTGCGGTCTGCACCGCCTTTGCCGGCATCTGGGGCATGAATTTCGAAGCCATGCCCGAACTCAAATGGCGCTACGGTTACCCCATGGCCATCAGCATGATTGTGGTGGCGTGCTCTCTCCTCTACTGGCGCTTCAAGCGCGCCAAATGGTTATAGGGATCAAGAGACGCGCGGCGGGGTGAAAGCTTTGCGCGCCGCCAATGCGGCCTTTCGGCTGGCACAACCCTCGATATGGTCGTTGACCAGTCCCATGGCCTGCATGAAGGCATACATGGTGGTCGGCCCCACAAAAGTCCAGCCGCGCTTTTTGAGGTCCTTGGACAGCGTGGTGGAGGCCGGCGAGGTCGGCATGGCCTTGACGGCCTCATGCGTGATGCGCGCGGGCCGGCTCTTGGCCTCGGGCTCCAGCCGCCAGACAAAAGCGCCCAGCGATCCGAACTCTTTTCGCAGCTCGATCACACGCTGCGCATTGTTGATGGTCGAGGCGATCTTGCCCGCATGGCGGACTATGCCCGCGTCGTTGAGCAGGCGCTTGACATCGCGCGCGCCGAAGCGCGCCACCTGCTCGGCGTCGAAGTTGGCGAATGCGCGGCGAAAGGCTTCGCGCTTGTTCAAGATCGTCAGCCAGCTCAGGCCGGCCTGGAAGCCCTCGAGGCAGATTTTTTCAAACAGCCGGCGTTCGTCGTCCACCGGGAAACCCCATTCGCTGTCGTGGTAGTTGCGGTAGAGAGGCGTTGCCTGGCACCAGGCGCAGCGCGTGGTGCGGCTGTCGTCGGTAAACAGGCCTGCTGCGGGCGAAGCCGCAACTGGGGAGGGCTTGGGTGGGGTGGCGGAAGGCATGGGCGATTTTAGGCAGATGCGGCCGGCCGGCGTTATCATGAAACCCAATCCCCTCATTGACCTGCCACTTCGGAAACACCCACCATGTCCCTCCAGCTTTGGCTCGCATTCGTCGCTGCAACCGCCGTCCTGCTTATCATCCCGGGCCCCACCATTCTTACCGTCATCAGCTACTCAATGGCGCACGGCAGGCGGGCCAATATTCCTTTGGTGGCCGCCGTGGCGCTCGGTGATTCCACGGCACTGGTGGTCTCGCTGTTCGGCCTGGGCGCCTTGCTGGCGGCCTCGGCTTTCTGGTTCACGGTGGTCAAATTGGCAGGCGGCCTCTACCTGCTGTACCTGGGCATCAAGCTGTTGCGCGCCGGCATTTCGCCGTTGCAGACTGCCGCGCCCGAAGCGCCCGGCTCCTTGTGGAAGCTGTTCGGCAACACCTACCTGGTCACCGCGCTCAACCCCAAGGGCATTGTGTTTTTTGTGGCCTTTTTGCCCCAGTTCATCAACCCGGGCGCCGACGTGGCGCGCCAGCTCTGGATACTGGCCACCACCTTTGTACTGATGGCCGGCCTCAATGCCACGCTGTATGCGGTGTTTGCCGCCTCGGCGCGCACGCTGCTCGCTTCGCCGCGCGCGCAGCGGCGGTTTAATTTTGCGGGTGGCTCGCTGCTGTCCGCTGCCGGCGTCTGGGCTTTGCTGGCCAAGCGGCCAGCCTGAACTCCAGCGGCTTCAGCCGGCCGGCGTGCTGAGCGCCCGCTGCATCACCGCCGCGCCCTGGGTCATCATTGCGGCTATGTAGCCCTCCAGCGCATCCGGTAGCGCATCGGTGATCCAGACAAAACGGGTGCGCTTGTCGCCCTCGGCAAACAGCTGCGCCGAAGCCATATGGTGGCTGGCCTTGCCGCCGACCACGGTGTAGCTGAGGCGATGCGCTTCCTCGTGGATGCCCACCAGCACTTCGTGCGCGACCATGCCGTTGGCAAAGGTCACGGTACGGCTGCCGTCGCCGGGCTGGCAGTCGACCACAAAACCGGGCGCCAGGCGCTGGTGCACCGCGTTGAAGTCGCGCAGCGCATCCCAGACGCTGTCCATGCCGGCGTCGACGATGAATTCCTTGTAGATCGTGGCCATGGTGTCTCCAGTCTGGCTGGCGCCGGGCGGGCGCCTTGTCATCGCAGCATAGCAATCAAACCGGACGGAGACAGCCCTGATTAGGCGGCGTTTACAAACGTTTTCCACGCAGCCTCAACGCATTGCTGATCACCGACACCGAACTCAGGCTCATCGCCAGGGCCGCGATCATGGGCGACAGCAGCCAGCCGGTGAAGGGGAAGAGCAGGCCCGCGGCCAAGGGCACGCCGAGCGCGTTGTAGACAAAGGCAAAGCCGAGGTTTTGCTTCATGTTGGCGATCGTCGCTTCCGAGATTTTCCGGGCCTGCGCGATGCCGCGCAAATCACCCTTGACCAGCGTGATCTGGGCACTGTTCATGGCCACGTCGGTGCCCGTGCCCATGGCGATGCCCACATTGGCCTGTGCCAGGGCCGGCGCGTCGTTGATGCCGTCGCCGGCCATGGCAACGGTATGGCCTTCATCCTGCAGGCGCTTGACCAGCGCCAGCTTGTCGGCCGGCTGCACGCCGCCGTGCACTTCGTCAATGCCCAGGCGGGCGGCGATGGCTTTGGCGGTGGTCAGGCCGTCGCCGGTGGCCATGATCACGCGCAGGCCGGCGGCTTTGAGCGCCGCCAGGGCCTCGGGCGTGCTGGCTTTCACCGGGTCGGCCACGGCGAGCAGGCCGGCAAGCCGCCCGTCGACCGCGAGGTGCATCACGCTGGCGCCCTCGGCACGCAGGGCTTCCGCCTGGGCCAGCAGGGCATCCACCGTCACACCGGCTTGCGCCATCAGCGCGGTATTGCCGAGCGCCAGCTGCCGGCCGGCCACGCGTCCGCTGACGCCTATGCCGCTGGCCGACTCGAAGTTCTCGGGCGCATCCAGGGGCAGGCCGCGTTCGCGCGCCGCCGCCACAATGGCGTCGGCCAGCGGGTGTTCGCTGCCCTGGTCCAGGCTGGCGGCCAGCCGCAACACCTCGTCGGCGCTGAACCCGGCGGCGGGGACCGCGCGGTCGAACGCCGGCTTGCCGGCCGTCAGCGTGCCGGTCTTGTCGACGATCAACACGTCGACGCTGCGCAAATGCTCAATCGCCGCCGCATCGCGAAACAGAATGCCCTGGCCGGCCGCCTTGCCGGTGGCGACCATGATGGACATCGGCGTGGCCAGGCCCAGCGCGCAGGGGCAGGCGATGATAAGCACCGCCACCGCGTTGATCAGGCCGTAGACCCAGCTCGGCTGCGGGCCGAAAAAACCCCAGCCCAGAAAAGTCAGCACGGCCACGGCCACCACGGCCAGCACAAACCAGCCGGCCACCTGGTCGGCCATGCGCTGCAGCGGGGCTTTGGAGCGCTGGGCCTGCGCCACCATCTGCACGATTTGCGACAGCATGGTTTGCGCGCCGACGCGCTCGGAGCGCATCACCAGGGCGCCGCTGGTGTTGAGCGTGGCGCCTATCAGTTTGTCGCCGGGGCGTTTGCTCACGGGCAGGGGTTCGCCGGTCAGCATGGATTCATCGACGGCGCTGCCGCCTTCGGTGACGGTGCCGTCGACCGGCACCTTCTCACCGGGGCGCACGCGCAGGCTGTCGCCCACATGCACATGGGTCAGCGGCACGTCTTCCTCGCTGCCGTCGGCCTTGATGCGCCGCGCGGTTTTGGGCGCCAGGCCTAAAAGCGATTTGATCGCGGCGGAGGTCTGCGAACGCGCCTTCAGCTCCAGCATCTGGCCGAGCAGCGTCAGCGAGATGATCACGTCAGCGGCTTCAAAGTAGACCGCCACACGGCCCATGGAAACAAACGAATCGGGGAACACCCCGGGCGCGAGAGCGGCGACCACGCTGTAGGCGAAGGCCGCGCCCGTGCCCAGGCTGATCAGGGTCCACATGTTGGGGCTGCGGTGGGCCACCGATTGCGCGCCGCGCACGAAAAAGGGCCAGCCCGCCCACAGCACGACCGGCAGGCTCAGCACCAGCTCTATCCAGCTTTGCACGGCCATGTCGAACCAGCCGAGCTGGTGGCCGAACATGGCCAGTACCGTGACGACCACACTGAGCGGCAAGGTCCACCAGAAACGGCGCGTGAAGGATTTGAGCTCCGGGTTCTCATCGTCATCGAGGCTGGGCATGACAGGCTCCAGCGTCATGCCGCAGATCGGGCAGTTGCCCGGATGGTCCTGCCTGATTTCCGGGTGCATGGGGCAGGTGTAAAGGGTTTCGCCGACCTGGCCCGTATCAGGCCCGCGTGCCGCTGCGGGCGCGGGCGCCGCCTTGGGCGTACCGGCATAGGCCGCCGGGTCGGCGGAGAATTTGGCCAGACAGCCGGCGCTGCAGAAGTAGTAAGACCTTCCTTCGTGCTCAAGGTGGTGCGGGGACGCCGTGCTGACGTTCATGCCGCAGACGGGGTCCTTCAGCCCGGCTGGTGCCGCGGGCGGCATGTGGCCTGTGCCGTGTACGCCTCCCGGCGCGGCGTGGTGTGCGTGATTCATGGAGGGCTTCCTTTTCCATTCTGCGGACCTGGACCAGGCCCACGGACAAGCCTAGACCTTCCCCCTGTGGGAAGGTCAAGCCTCATGGGTGTGAGGGGTATTTGCCATGGACGGCGAGAGGGATCATCAGGGCCTGCCGTGCTGGAGGGCCTGATCCATGTCAACCGAAGGCAAAAAAACCGGCACGCCCGCGCGTGCCTGCCGGGCTACACGGGCACGGTGTAGTTCAAGGTCATGCGCCCGCCGTCCACCACCACGATTTCGCCGGTGATATAGCTGGCCGCATCGCTGGCCAGGTAAGCCACGGTGTCGGCGATCTCCGAGGGCTCGCCCAGGCGCTTCATGGGCGTGCGGCTCATGATTTTGGCCTTGGCTTCGTCGCTGGTCAGCACGGCCCTGGCGGCCAGTTCGGTGGCGATGGTGCCGGGCGCGACGGCATTGACGCGCACGCCCTGGCCGGCCAGCGACAGCGCCATCACGCGTGTGAGCTGGTTGATGCCGCCCTTGCTGACGTTGTAGCTGGCGATGGTGGGAATCGCGAGCACGCCGTTGACCGAACTCATGTTGACGATGCTGCCCTTGCCGGCGGCGGCCATCACGCGTGCCACGGCCTGGCCGACCAGGAAGGCGCCCTTGAGGTTGATGCGCAGCACGGCGTCAAAGTCGGCTTCCGTCACCTCGAGGAATTCGGCCGCCCTGAAGATGCCGGCGTTGTTGACCAGCACGTCGATGCGGCCGTGGGCAGCTACGGCTTGCGCGACCAACGCGTCGACCTGGGCCTTGTCGCCGACGTCGCAATGCACATAGAGGCCGCCCAGCTCCTTGGCCAGCGCCGCGCCGCGCGCGTCGTCTATGTCGGCAATCACCACATGGGCCGTCTCGCGCGCAAAGCGGCGCGCGCAGGCCTCGCCTATGCCTTGCGCCCCGCCGGTGACGATGCAGACGCGGCCGGCCAGGCCGAAGGAGATGGTGGAGGCAGGCGCGGAAGTGGGGGTGTTCATGCCCGCATGCTACCCGTGTAGGCCGCGATGAAGTTTTTCGCGCTGTCGGCCACCTGGGCGGACGTCATGCCGGGTTTGTACAGTGCCGAGCCTATGCCGAAGCCGCTGGCGCCTGCCGCAAGGTAGGCGCCCATATTGGCCGGCGTGACGCCGCCCACCGGCATGACCGGGACTGTCGCCGGCAACACGGCGCGCAAGGCCTTCACCACGGCCGGCGTGATCATCTCGGCCGGGAACAGCTTCAGGCCCGTGGCACCCGCTTCCAGCGCGCCAAAGGCCTCGCTGGGGGTGATCACGCCGGGCAGGCAGACCATGCCCAGGCGCGCGGCTTCGCGCACGACCGCCGGGTTGAAGTTGGGCGAGACGATGAGCTGGCCGCCCGCGGCCTGCACATTGCGCACGTCTTCGGGTGTCAGCACCGTGCCCGCGCCTATCAAGGCCTCGGGGTAGGCGCCCGCCATGGCGGCGATGCTCTCCAGCGGCTGCGGCGAGTTGAGCGGGATCTCGATCAGCGTCCAGCCCGTGGAGACCAGCGCCTGGCCGACGGGCAGGGCCTCGGCCGGCGTGATCCCGCGCAGGATGGCGACCAGGGGGAGGGCGGCCAGGGCTTGGGAAAATTTGGTGTGTGCGGTGTTCATGGCGTTCTATCAATGGGTTCGCGGGTCAGCCCAGCGTGTCGGCAATCGCGCGCAGGCCGCGCCAGGTGGCGCCTGCGCCCACGCGCTGGACGGGTACACCGAGCTGGGCCAGCGCTTGTTCATAGCGGGCCGTGAGCGCTTCGGCGCCCATGACCACCACGGGCTCGCCGCGCGGCAGCGTTTGGGATTTCAGTTCTTCACCAATGACCAGGCCCGAGAGGTAGCTGGGCAGGGCCGCGGTATCCATGCGGTTGAACAGCGACAGCGTGCGCGTGCTGAAAGCCGTGTTCAGCAGGCCGGGGCCGGCCAGCGCATGGGCCACGCCCTGGTCAAAGGCGGCGCTGTCCAGCGCGGGTTCGTCTTCAGGCAGCATGCGCGAGAGTATGGAATGGCGGCGCAACAGGGCATACAGCTCGCCGGTCATCCAGGTCGAAAAATCCCTTACCTTGCGCTCCGTCACGCTCACCCATTTGCTATGCGTGCCGGGCAGCACCAACCGGGCATGGTTGAGGCCCAGCAACTGCAGGGCGCCGAAGACCTGCGTTTCCTCGCCGCGCATGACGTCGGGCACGCCGGCCTTGTCAATGCTCAGGCCGGGCACGATGGCGATGCGGCCCGGCTCCACCCACTCAAGCGCGGCGGCAATCGCGTCAAAGCCCGCGGGGCAGGCGCAGTAGGGCGCTTCGCGCCAGCCCTGCTTGCTGCCGGCCATGCCGGAGATCAGGCACAGCGTGCCGGGCGTCATCCAGTCGCCGAAGCAGCCTTGAAAAACCTCGGGAAAGCCGCCGGCCTCCACTGTCAGGATGCCGCGCGGGAAGGCGCGTTCTTCCAGCGCCGCGCCATCCGCGCCCAGCAGCGCGCCGCGCAGCGACGAGCTGCCCCAGTCGACGGCCAGCAGGCGGCTCACAGCAAAGCCCTGACCTGTTCGGGGCGCGGCAGCGGCGCCACGGCGCCATAGCCCTGCACCGTGAGGGCGGCCGCCGCATTGGCGTAGCGTGTGGCGTCGAACACCGTGTCGCCCTGGGCGATGCGTGCCAGCAGGTTGCCGCAGAAGCAGTCGCCCGCGCCGGTGGCATCCACCAGCTTGACGCGGTGCACGGGCACACGTTCGCGCCGCGCGCCGTCGCTGACCAGCGCGCCGTCGCCACCCAGCTTGAGCACCACGGTTTTGGCGCCCAGGCCGTGGCCCCAGTCCACCACCTGGTCGGGGTCCGTCATGCCGTTGAGCGTGGTGATGTCCTCGAGGCTGGGCAGGAAAATGTCGCACAGCGACACGGCGTGGCGGGTGCATGCCAGCGCGCGGTCCAGCGGCCAGAGCTTGAGCCGCAGGTTGGAGTCAAACGAGACGAGCGTGCCGGCCTCTTTGGCGATCTTCATCGCGGCGAAGGCCGTGTCGCAGGCGCTTGCGGAAATCGCCAGCGAGATGCCCGAGACATGCAGCACCCTGGCCTGGCGCACCACCTCGGCCGCGCCGGCCTCCCGCAGCCAGGCCGGTGTCATGCGGCTGGCGGCGGAGCCCGCGCGCAGGTAGCTGAACTCATGCCCCTTGGGGCCGTGGGTGACGAAGTAAAGGCCGGTGCTGGCCTCGCTGTCCTGCTGGACGGCTTGCGTGGAGACGTTTTCGGCGGCCCACAAGGCCATCAGCGACTGGCCGAAGGTGTCGCCGCCCAGTCGGGTCAGGTAGGCGGTGCTGGCGCCGGCGCGCGCGGCGGCGATCACGGCATTGCTGGTGTCGCCGCCAAAGCCCTGCAGGTAGTTGGGCTGGCCGGCGGTGGTCTGGTTGAACTCCACCATGGCTTCGCCGAGCGCGACGACATCGAATTTTCTGGCTTGCATTGGGTTTCCTGGCTTCTTGCGCCGTCTTCGGGCATCCCGGCGCGGGCCTTTTCAGGGAAGAAAAACCGGGAAAAGCAGGCCGCGCCTCAAACCACTATGGTACCCGCCGCCCGCGCGCGGCCCGGTACCCGCCTTGTACCCGGCTCAGTGGTTGTCGCGCGGCACAAAAGCCCCGCGCTTGCCGACCAGGAAATCCAGGTCCACGCCTTCGTCGGCCTGCAGCACATGGTCGATGTAGAGCTTCCAGTAGCCCGAATTCAGCGGTGGCTGGGGTGGCGTCCAGCTGGCCATGCGTTTTGCCAGTTCCTCGTCGCTCACATGCAGGTGCAGGCGGCGATTTGGCACGTCGAGCTCGATGATGTCGCCGTTCTGCACCAGGGCCAGCGGGCCGCCGGCCGCAGCTTCGGGCGCGGTGTGCAGCACCACGGTGCCGTAGGCCGTGCCGCTCATGCGCGCATCGCTGATGCGCACCATGTCGGTGATGCCCTTGCGCAGCACCTTGGGCGGCAGCGGCATGTTGCCGACCTCGGCCATGCCGGGGTAGCCCTTGGGACCGCAGTTTTTCAGCACCATGACGCAGTTTTCGTCGATGTCCAGGTTCTCGTCGTCGATGCGCGCGTGGAAATCTTCAATGGTTTCAAACACCACGGCCCGGCCCTTGTGGACCATGAGCGCTGGCGTGGCCGCGCTGGGCTTGATGACGGCGCCGCGCGGCGACAGGTTGCCGCGTAGCACGGCGATACCGGCCTTGTCCTTGAAGGGCGCGGACAAGGGCTTGATCACCTCGGTATTGAAGTTTTCCGCGTCGGCGATGTTTTCACCAATGGTCTTGCCGTTGGCGGTGATGGCGCCGGTGTGCAGGTGTTGCGCGATTTCCTTCATGACCACCGGCAGGCCGCCGGCGTAGCAGAAGTCTTCCATCAGGTATTTGCCCGAGGGCTGCAGGTTGACCAGGCAGGGCAGCTCGCTGGCGAGACGGTCGAAGTCGTCCACCGTGAGCTCCACGCCTATGCGCCTGGCGATCGCGATCAGGTGGATCACCGCGTTGGTCGAGCCGCCGATCGCGGCCAGTGTCTTGATGGCGTTCTCAAACGCCTGGCGCGTGAGGATTTTCGACAGCGTGAGGTCTTCGTGCACCATGTCGACGGCGCGGCGGCCGGCCATGCGGGCCAGCACATTGCGCCTGCCGTCCACCGCGGGGTAGGCGGCGTTGCCCGGCAGGCCTATGCCCAGCGCTTCGACCATGCTGGCCATGGTCGAGGCCGTGCCCATGGTCATGCAGTGGCCGTGGCTGCGGTGCATGCAGCTCTCGGCCTCGAAAAATTCCTGGAGTTTCAGTGTGCCGGCGCGCACCTGCTCGCTCATGCTCCAGACGCCGGTGCCCGAGCCCAGTTCCTGGCCGCGCCATTTGCCGCTCAGCATGGGGCCGCCGCTGACGCCCACCGTGGGCAGGTCTACGCTGGAAGCGCCCATCACCAGCGCGGGCGTGGTCTTGTCGCAGCCCATCAGCAGCACCACGCCGTCGATCGGGTTGCCGCGAATGCTTTCTTCCACGTCCATGCTGGCCAGGTTGCGGTAGAGCATGGCGGTGGGGCGCAGCAGGGTTTCGCCCAGCGACATCACCGGGAACTCGAGCGGGAAGCCGCCGGCCTCGTAGACGCCTATCTTGACCTGCTCGGCAATTGTGCGGAAATGCGAGTTGCAGGGCGTCAGTTCACTGAAGGTGTTGCAGATGCCGATGACCGGCCGGCCGTCGAACTGGTCGTGCGGAACGCCCTTGCCCTTGACCCAGCTTCGGTAGGCGAAGCCGTCGCGGTCCTGGCGGCCGAACCACTGCTGACTGCGGAGTTCGTGGGCGGGTTTTTTCTTGGGTGGTGTGCTCATGCGGGAAAGTCCTTAATTCGTCAAACATATTATCGTCATACCATTGACTTGACTATCTTAGTGAAAACCATGATCGCAGGAGCCCGCCCCGTGTCCGTCCCGTCCAGCCGCCCGCACATCCTCACCGTCGCCAAGCTCCCGCCCTTTCTGATGGAGCCGCTGCAGGCGGCTTATGAGGTCCATGACAGGCTGCATGAGGGTGATCCCGCGGCCTTCGCCAAGGTCGCGCCGCTGGTGCGCGGCATCGCCGGGGGCGGCGAGTCCAAGGTGCCGCGCTCGCTGATGGACCAGTTGCCCGCGCTGGAGATTGTTTCCATCATGGGTGTGGGGTATGACGGCGTGGACGTTCCCGCCGCGCTGGAGCGGCGCATTCCCGTCACCCACACGCCCGGCGTGCTCAACGACGAGGTGGCGGACCTGGCCATAGGCCTGATGCTGTCGGTGGCGCGCCGCATTCCGCTGGCGGACCGCTATGTGCGCGCCGGACGCTGGGCCAAGGAAGGGCCCATGCCGCTTGCGCGCAAGGTCTCGGGCGCGCGCCTGGGCATCGTCGGCCTGGGCCGCATAGGCCAGGCCATCGCGAGCCGGGCCGAGGCCTTCGGCATGTCGATTGCGTACACCGGCCGCAGCGCCAAGGCGGAACTCGCTTACACCTTTTACCCCACGGCACAGGCGCTGGCCGCGCAGGTGGATTTCCTCATCGTGATCACCCCGGGCGGCGCCGGCACGCGCCACCTGATCAATGCCGAGGTGCTCAAGGCCCTGGGGCCTGGGGGCTACCTGATCAACGTGGCGCGCGGTTCCGTGGTCGACGAGGCGGCTTTGGTTGATGCGCTGCAGCGGGGCGTGATCGCCGGCGCGGCGCTGGATGTGTTCGAGAAAGAGCCGCACCCCAGCGAGGCGCTCTGGTCCATGGACAACGTGGTGCTGACGCCGCACATGGCCAGCGGTACGGTGCAGACGCGCCACGCCATGGCCAAACTGGCCGTGGACAACCTGCGCGCGCATTTTGCCGGGCAAGCCCTCTTTACCCCGGTGCCGGAATGGCATTGAATCCATCCTGGGCTTGGGCCCCCGAGGGCGGAACGCTCCGGGTTTTCCATAAAAGACCAGGGGGTTAATCATCATATGATAACAATGCGTCCAAGAGCGCATGGCGACGAGTTTTTGCAGTTCAACAACCCACCCGCAGAGGAGACAAGACAAATGAGACTCAAGACAATCCTGGCCGCCGCGATGGTCGCGGCCGGCCTCATATCGGCAGGCCAGGCCGCCGCCCAGGAAAAGCTCACCGTCTGGTGGGTCAAGGGCTTTTACAAAGCCGAAGACGATGCGCTCTTCGCCGCGATCAAGAAGTACGAGGAAAAACACAAGGGCGTGAAGGTCGAGCTCTCGCAGTATCCCGTGCAGGACATGATCCCGAAAACCGTCGCCGCGCTCGACTCCGGCAGCCCACCCGACGTGGCCTATGCCGACGTCTATGACTTCCAGGTCGCCGGCAAGTGGGCCTTCGACGGCAAGCTTGAAGACATCAGCAGCGTGATCAACCCCATGCGCGCGCGTTTCGCGCCCAACACGGTGGAGACCGCCTTCCTCTACAACGACGCCACCAAGACCCGGGCCTATTACGCCTTCCCGATGAAGCAGCAGACCATGCACATCGAGTACTGGGTGGACATGCTCAACGAGGCCGGCTTCAAGGAATCCGACATTCCCACGGCCTGGAAGGACTACTGGTCCTTCTGGTGCGACAAGGTGCAGCCCGCACACCGCCAGAAAACCGGCAACCGCACTTTCGGCATAGGCCAGCCGCTGGGCGTGGATTCGAGCGACTCGTTCTACTCCTTCCTGACCTTTATGGACGCCTACAACGTCAAGCTGGTGAGCGACAGCGGCAAGCTGCTGGTCGACGATCCGCAGGTGCGTGCGGGCCTGATCAGCGCGCTGACGGACTACACCCAGCCTTACGCCAAGGGCTGCACGCCGCCCTCGTCCACCAGCTGGAAGGACCCGGACAACAACGTCGCCTTCCACAACAAGACCACCATCCTGACCCATAACGCGACGATCTCCATCGCCGCGAAATGGCTGGACGACATGAACAACGCGTCGCTCAAGCCGGAAGACCGCGAGACCGCGAAAAAGAACTACACCGAGCGCATCCGCACCGCGGGCTTCCCGAACAAGCCCGACGGCAGCAAGATGGTGTACCGCGCCGCCGTCAAGGTGGGTGTGGTGTTCAACCAGGCCAAGAACAAGGCCCGCGCCAAGGAGTTCGTGTCCTTCCTGATGCAGGAAGAGAACCTCACGCCTTATGTGGAGGGCTCGCTGGGCCGCTGGTTCCCGGTGACCAAGACCGCGCAGCAGCGTCCGTTCTGGAAAGCCGATGCGCACAGGCTGTCGGTCTACAACCAGTTCACCGCCGGAACCGTCAACTTCGAGTTCACCAAGAACTACAAGTTCACCATCCTGAACAATGAGAACGTCTGGGCCAAGGCGGCCAACCGCGTGATCAATGAAAAGATGCCGGTGGACAAGGCCGTTGACGAAATGATCGCCCGCATCAAGACCGTGGCGAACTGAGCGCTGACCGACTGAAGAAAGCCGCGCCGCCCGCCCCGATTCCCGGGGCGGCGGCGCGCGTCAACAAAGCAAAGCATGAGCACTGCAACCATCCAACAGGCCGCCCCTTCGGTGCGCGCCGAGCGCGCCGCCATGACTTCGTGGGAGAAGTGGGGACTCGCGCTGGTCGTTCCCTACCTGCTGATTTTTCTGGTTTTCGTGATCTACCCCGTGGGCTACGGCCTGTGGCTGGCGCGCCATCCGGACAGCTATGTCAGGCTGTTTGCCGACCCGATCTTTTTCCGCTCGCTGGTCAACACGGTGGTGTTCATCGTCGTGGCGGTGAACCTCAAGATGGTGGTGGCGCTGTTCCTGTCGGGATTTTTCCTGAACACGCGCTGGTGGATCAAGGCGCTGTCGGTGATTTTTATCCTGCCCTGGGCCGTGCCCTCGATTCCGACCATCCTGTCGATGCGCTTCATGCTCAACCCCGAGTGGGGCGTCATCAATACCCTGATTTTCAAGGCCACGGGCATAGACGGCCCCAACTGGCTCAATGACCCGACGCTGGCCCTGTCGTTTTCCATGCTGGCGCACATCTGGAAATCCCTGCCTTTCTGGACGCTGATCCTGCTGGCCGGGCGCATGGCGATTCCCGCCGAGCAGTATGAAGCCGCCTCGGTGGACGGTGCCACGGTCTGGCAGAAGTTCCGCTTCATCACCTGGCCGTCCATGCGTTCGCTGTACCTGACCTCGACCATCCTGTCCATGATCTGGACGCTGGGCGACTTCAACAGCGTCTACCTGCTCACGGGCGGCGGGCCGGCCGACCTCACGCATGTGCTGGCCACGCTGGGCATCCGCTACCTGCGCCTGGACCAGGTCGACCTGTCCCTGGCCTCCATCGTCGTGGCTTTGCCCCTGGTGCTGCCGCTGGTGTATTTCATGATGAAAAGGTTGTCCAAATGAGCCGCGTCACACTGCGTTCAGTCACCCGGGAGGCCAGGCTGCTGCTGGTCGGCATCCCGGTCCTGCTGTGGACGCTGATCCCGATCTACCACATGGTGCTGTTCGCGATCTCGCCGCGCAACGAAGCCACGACAGGGCGGCTTTGGCCCAAAAAGCCCACGCTGGACAATTTCGAGACGGTGTTCTGGCAAAAGCATTTCTACCTCGACCACTTCTGGGTGCAGCTGGGCAACTCGCTGGTGATCGCGCTGTCGGTGGGGGTGCTGACGCTGGTGGTCTCCACCACCGCGGCCTTTGCCATCAGCCGGCTCAAGGTGCGCGGCGGCCGCACGGTGATGAACATGGCGCTGTTCACCTACTTCATCCCCGCAGCTTTCCTGGCCGTTCCCATGTACAAGACCATGGGCAACTACGGCATGCTGAACCACCAGTGGTCGCTGATCCTGGCCATGGTGACCATCGCTTCGCCCTATTGCATCTGGGTGCTCAAGCAGGCTTCCGACAAGCTGCCTTACGAGCTTGATGAAGCGGCCCGCATGGACGGCGCCACGGCCATGCAGCTGTTCCGGCTGGTCTACCTGCCGCTGATGGTGCCCTCGCTGGTGGCGGTCGGCACCTACGCGCTGCTGCTGGCCTGGAACGAATACCTCTACGCCTTCCTGCTGCTGTCCAGGGACACCAGCGTGACGCTGGCGGTGGCCCTGGGCAACTTCCTCGCCGCCGACGACTCGCCGTGGGAACTGCTGATGGCCACCGGCCTGATTTACGCGCTGCCTCCGGCGGCAATTTATTACGCTTTCAAACGCTATATGGTGTCGGGCCTGACGGCCGGCGCTGTGAAGAGCTGACCCGGGAAATACCACATGGCTTCTGTATCGTTTCGCAATATTGAAAAGGCCTTCGGCAAGGTCAAGATCATTCACGGCATCAGCTTTGACATCTCCGACGGCGAATTTGTCGTGCTGGTGGGGCCCTCGGGCTGCGGCAAGTCCACGCTGCTGCGCATGCTGGCCGGGCTGGAGGAAATCAGCGGTGGGGAGATGTCGATCGACGGCAAGGTCATCAACGAACTCGACTCCAAGGACCGCGACATCGCGATGGTGTTCCAGAGCTACGCGCTGTACCCGCACATGACGGTGCGCGACAACATGGCTTTCAGCCTGAAGCTGCGCAAGGCCGATGCCGAACTCACCAACAAGCGCGTGGGCGACGCCGCGCGCATCCTGAACCTGGACCCGCTGCTGGACCGCTTCCCGCGTGAGCTCTCGGGCGGGCAGCGCCAGCGCGTGGCCATGGGGCGGGCCATCGTGCGCGATCCCAAGGTCTTCCTGTTCGACGAGCCGTTGTCCAACCTGGACGCCAAGCTGCGCGTGGCCATGCGCGCCGAAATCAAGGCCCTGCACCAACGCCTGAAAACCACCACGGTCTACGTCACGCACGACCAGATCGAGGCCATGACCATGGCCGACCGCATCGTGGTCATGCACGACGGCATCATCGAGCAGATAGGCACGCCGCTGGAGCTGTTCGACCGGCCCGGCAACCTGTTTGTCGCGCAATTCATTGGCTCGCCCGCCATGAATATCCTCAAGGGTGTTTTGCGCAAGGAGGGCAGCCGGGCCTGGGTGGAGGCTGAGGGCCACCAGTGGCCCATAGGCCAGATTGCCCAGGCGCAGGACGGCCAGCCCGTGCACTACGGCGTGCGGCCCGGCGACCTGTCGCTGTCCGCCACCGGCCAGGGCATTCCGGCCAAGGTCATTGTGGTCGAGCCCACCGGCGCCGAAACCGAGTTGCTGCTCGAGGTGGGCAGCGCCAAGGTCATCGTGGTGATGCACGGCCGCACGGCGGTGCGCCCCGACGAGACCGTGTACCTGGACATCGCGGCCGGCAAGACCCATGTGTTTGACGACGCCAGCGGCGCCCGCCTGGATTGAGCCCATCCATGGTTGTGAACTCTTTCAGGCTTGACGGGCGCCTTGCGCTGGTGACCGGCTCTTCGGGCGGCATTGGTTTCGCATTGGCGCGCGGCCTGGGGCAGGCGGGAGCCACCCTGGTGCTCAACGGCCGTGACAGCGCCAAGCTGGAGCGCGCAGCCGGCGTGCTGCGCGAGGAAGGCCTGGTCGTCCACACACGCGGTTTTGACGTCACCGACGCCGCTTCGGTGCAGGCGGCGGTGGAGGACATTGAAGGCACGCTGGGCGGCATTGACATCCTCGTCAACAACGCCGGCATGCAAAGGCGCATGGCCCTGCAGGATTTCCCCGCGCAGGACTGGCATGAGCTGATGCGCACCAATGTCGACAGCGTTTTTTTTGTCGGACAGGCGGTCGCCCGGAAAATGATCACGCGCGGCAAGGGCAAGATCATCAACATCTGCTCGGTGCAGAGCGAGCTGGGGCGTCCCAACATCGCGCCCTATATGGCCAGCAAGGGCGCGGTCAAGATGCTGACCAAGGGCATGGCGATCGACTGGGGCCCTCACGGCATCCAGGTCAACGGCCTCGGGCCCGGCTACTTCAAGACCGAACTCACGGAAAAGCTGGTGGCCGACGAACAGTTCAGCGCCTGGCTCACGGGACGCACGCCCAGCAGGCGCTGGGGCGAGGTGGCCGAGCTGGCCGGCGCGGCCGTGTTCCTGGCCAGCGATGCCTCCAGCTTTGTCAACGGCCATGTTTTGTATGTCGATGGCGGGGTGACGGCGACTTTGTGACGCCGCCGTCCCGCGCAACCAGGGAGAAACATCATGCGTGGACTTGTCTGTCATGCGCCCCTAGACCTGCGCCTTGACGCGCTGGATACCGAAACCCTGGGCCCGCAGCAGCTGCGTGTGCGGGTGGCCTATGGCGGCATTTGCGGCTCCGACTTGCATTACTTCCAGCACGGCGGCTTCGGCACGGTCCGCATCAAGGAGCCCATGGTGCTGGGCCATGAGGTGTCGGGCGTGGTCGAGGCCGTGGGTAGCGAGGTCAGCGGCCTGCGCGCCGGCCAGCGCATCGCTATTTCCCCCTCGCGGCCGTGCGGCGTTTGCCGCTTTTGCCAGCAGGGCCTGCACAACCACTGCATGGACATGCGGTTTTACGGCAGCGCGATGCGCTTTCCGCACATCCAGGGCGCTTTCCGCGAAACCCTGGTCATCGAGGCCGCCCAGGCGCATCCTGTGGCCGACGACCTGCCGCTGTCCGAGGCCGCGCTGGCCGAGCCTTTGTCGGTGGGCCTGCACGCGATTTCGCGGGCCGGCTCGGTGTTCGGCAAACAGGTGCTGGTCACCGGCTGCGGCCCCATAGGCGCCTTGCTGATCGCCGGCCTGCGCCGCGCGGGCGCGGCACGCATCGTGGCGGCCGATATCGCCGAGCTTCCCCTGGCCTGCGCCAAAAAGATGGGCGCCGACCAGACCATCAATCTTGTGCAGGAGCCGGACGGCCTGGCGGCCTTCGCCGCCGGCAAGGGGCAGTTCGACGTGATGTTCGAGGCCTCGGGCAATGAAAAAGCCCTGGTCGCCGGCCTGGATGTGGTGGCGCCGCGTGGCGTCATCGTGACGGTGGGTCTGGGCGGCAATGTCTCGCTGCCGCTCAACACCCTGGTCGCCAAGGAGTTGGAGCTGCGCGGCACCTTCCGTTTTCACCCGGAATTTGCCGTGGCGGTGGCCTTCCTGAACCAGCGCCTGATAGACGGCCGGCCCGTCATCACCGACATCGTCGCCTTCGAGCAGGCCACGCATGCCTTTACACTCGCCGGCGACAAGCGCCAATCCATGAAGGTGCAGATCGCCTTTGGCGGCGAAGCTTCATGAAGCGCCTGCTTTTTATCGCCATTCACCGGAGTTCTTTGTGACCGTTTTTTCCAAAGTCATTCTTCACACCGATACCGACGGCCGGGCCAGATTCCGGGAAGAAGCCATCCCGCTGGGCGAAGGCTCGCCGCAGGCCATGCTGTCCGAAGTGTTCGCTTCGGGCGGCTACCAGTTGCGCCACAGCCCTTTGGGCTTTCGCAGCCAGTTCCATTGCACGCCGAATCCGCAGTGGGTGTTCATCCTGGGCGGCGAGATGGAGATCGGCCTGCAGGGCGGAGTCTCGCGCATCTTCAAGCCGGGCCAGCATTTCTATTCGGCCGACGTGCTGCCGGCCGGCGCCACCTTCGACCCGGCCCTGCACGGCCACTGGAGCGCACAGGTGGGGCCGGACCCGCTGGTCACGCTGTTTGTGCGGGGCTGAAAGCACGCCATGGCCACCATGAAAAACGTCCACGGCAACACGGTAGACCATATCGGGGAAGCCATCGTCGCAGGCCGTTATGCCGCCGGCATGTCCATGCCGCCGGAGCCGGTGCTCTGCGAGGAACTGGGCGTGAGCCGCACGGTGGTGCGCGAAGCGGTCAAGTCGCTGATTGCCAAGGGCCTGGTCACCACCGGCCCCAAGGTCGGCACCCGCGTGCTGACCGAGGAGCACTGGAACTGGTTCGACCCCGACGTCATCGCCTGGAAGGCCAAGGCCGGCATCACGCCCGAATTTTTGCGCGACCTGCTGGAATTGCGGCGCCTGGTGGAGCCCGCCGCCGTGCGCATGGCCGCCGAGCGCGCCACCGCGCAAGAGATCGCCGAGATCGAGGACGCCTATGCCGGCATGAAGCGCGCCGTGGAAGGCGGCGGCGACTACGTCACCTACGACCTGCGTTTTCACCAGGGCCTGCTGCGCTCCGCGCACAACCGCATGCTGATTCAAATGAGCAAGGCGCTGAGCGCCTTGCTGCGCACCAGTTTTGAAATTTCCACCATCCGCAAGGACGGACCCAAACGCTCCTTGCCGCTGCACCGGGCGGTGCTGGACGCGGTGATCGCCCGCAACCCGGCCAAGGCCGAAAAGGCGATTCTGGTATTGATCGACGGCGCGCGTGAGGATATCGAGCTGGTGCTCGGCTCGCGGCGGCGGCTACCTAAATTGAGTAATCCGGCCAAGCAGCTTAAAGCGGCGGCCTGAGCGTCTTTTTCTGAGCGTCTTAGCGGCGATGCATGTCGCCGGACAGGACCACGTGGTGTCCCTGGCGAACCGCCACTTCCTCGACCAGCGTGCGTGCGACCTTGTCTGCCGAAATCGACTGGTAGTTCAGCGGTATCACGCGGCTGAGGCGTTTTGAAAGATTGATCGCCAGTTTTTCACCGCCGCGCAGGGGCTGGCCCAGCGACGCCCGGTCGCCCGCCAGGAAAGACGGCCGCACCACCACGAGCGTGGAAAAGCCCAGTTGCGAGAGCGCTTGCTCGGCCTCGCCCTTGATGCGGGTGTAGAAGAGCATGGAATGCGGGTCGGCGCCCATGGCGCTGACCAGGCCCAGGCGCGTGGCGCCGGCATCGCGGCCGGCACGGGCTACGGCCAGCACGGCGTCGAAATCCACTGCCCTGAAGGCCGCGCGGCTACCCGCCGTCTTGATGGTGGTTCCCAGCGCGATGAAGACATCGTCGACCGGCGGAGCCTTGAAACCGGCAAAAGAATCGACCAGGTGCACGGCCAGCCGGCTGCCCTGCCGGGCCGGTGCGCGGCGGCCCACGCAGTGGACCGCCGAATAGCGTTTATCGGCCAGTAAAAGGTCCAGGACCGCCCGGCCGACGAGGCCCGTTGCCCCGGCCACCAGAGCCACCCGCGCCGCCGGAGCGGTTGCCGCGGTAGTTGCCCCGGTTGCCGCCCGTGGGCTGGCCGGAGGAGGGGAAGCCTGAGGAGGCGTGGCTGGCGGGTTGGCGGTCGTCGAAGTCATTGCGTGGCTCCCTGGACTCGTTGCGGGGTGCGCGCGGCTGCTGCTCGTCGCGCTGGCGTGGCGCCTGGGCCTGCCGTGGCGGCTGGCCGTTCTGGGAATAACCCGAAGCCTGGCGTGGCTGGCCGGGGTTGGGGGTGCGCGGGCCGCGGCCGCTGCCATTGCCACCACCACCGTTACCGCCGCCGGCGGGGCCGCGCCCGCGGCCGCCACCGTTGTTGCCGCCGCCGTTGCCGCCGCGCGCGGGCTGGGCGCCCTTGGTGTCGCGGATGCGTTGCATCATCTCGGTGCGGGCGGCCTTGGCGGCGGCCTGCATCACTTCGCGGCTGGGCGGCTTGCCCAGGCCGCCCCAGATGGTCTGGCGGCCCATGGCCAGCGGCTCGGCGCGTTCGCCGGGCTCGGCTTCAAAACCGGGGACGATGATTTTTTCGATGTTCTGCTTGGTGAAGCGCTCGATGTCCTGCATGAAGCCTTCCTCATCGAGGCAGACCAGGCTGACGGCTTCGCCGCTGTTGCCCGCGCGGCCGGTGCGGCCGATGCGGTGCACATAGTCTTCGCTGACGTTGGGGATTTCGTAGTTGACCACGTGCGGCAGCTCGTCGATGTCGATGCCGCGGGCGGCGATGTCGGTGGCCACCAGCGCGCGAATCGTGCCGCTCTTGAAGTCGGCCAGCGCCTGCGTGCGGGCGGTCTGGCTCTTGTTGCCATGCAGCGCCATCGCGGGGATGCCGTGCTTGGTCAGGTGCTCGGCCACATTGTTGGCGCCGAACTTGGTGCGCGTGAACACCAGCACCTGGCTCCAGTTGTGTTCGTTGATGATGTGGGTCAGCAGGCCTTTTTTCTTGGCCCGGCCGACGGGGTGTATGGTCTGCGTGATGCGCTGCACCGTGGTGTTGCGCGGCGTGACCTGGATGGATTCGGGATTCTTGAGCAGGCCGTTGGCGAGCTCGCGGATTTCATCGCTGAAGGTCGCGCTGAACAGCAGCGACTGCTTTTGTTTGGGCACCAGGGCCAGCACCTTCTTGATGTCGTGGATGAAGCCCATGTCCAGCATGCGGTCGGCTTCGTCCAGCACCAGGATCTGCACCTGGCTCAGGTCCAGCGTGCCCTGGCTCGCGTGGTCCAGCAGGCGGCCGGGGGTGGCGACCAGGATGTCCACGCCGCGGCGCAGTTTTTCGATCTGGGCGCCCATGCCGACGCCGCCGAACATCACCATGGAGGTGAGGTCGGTGTATTTGCCGTAGGTGCGCACGCTTTCCTCGACCTGGGCCGCGAGTTCGCGGGTGGGGGTCATGATCAGGGCGCGCACGGCGTTGACGCCGCGGCGGTTGGTCAGGCGCGCTTCGGTGGACAGGCGCTGCAGCAAGGGCAGCGTGAAAGCCGCGGTCTTGCCGGTGCCGGTCTGGGCGCCGCCCAGCAGGTCCACACCCTTGAGCACGGCGGGGATCGCCTGGGCCTGGATGGGGGTGGGGGTGTCGTAGCCCTGCTCGAGCACGGCCTTCAGAATGGCCGGGGCCAGGTTCAATTCTTCAAATGTCATGATGTGGCGCCGTAGGGCGCTTTGGATCGGCCTGTTGGGCGCCCTGTTGGAAGGCAACCCGCCAGTCAAAGGCAGATGGGGTCAGAAAGTGGGCCGAAAACATCGTAAGCAGCCACTTGAAGCGGTACCCGGATGTGCCCAAATGTTGAAGGCAACTGGAGCCAGCAACGCCTGTATTGTCGCACAGCAACGATAATGGGGCATTCACGCAGAAAAACACGCCCCTTCAAAAGGCGTTGGCGCCCCCGGGCGCGGCGTGTCGTTCCAGCTCGCAGGAAACTGCCGGCAGCCTGTAAAAATAGCGTTTACAGGCCGCAGGCAGTCGTTTCCCGCAATGTTTTTTTCATTTTTACCAAAGTAAATCCCGATGGCTCAGTACGTATTTACCATGAACAAGGTCGGCAAAATCGTGCCGCCCAAGCGCCATATCCTCAAGGAGGTGTCGCTCAGCTTCTTTCCGGGCGCCAAGATCGGCGTGCTGGGCACCAACGGTTCCGGCAAGTCCACGCTGCTCAAGATCATGGCCGGCCTGGACACCGAAATCGAGGGCGAAGCCACTCCCATGCCGGGCCTGAACATCGGCTACCTGCCGCAGGAGCCCAAGCTGGACCCCGAGCACACGGTGCGCGAGAGCGTGGAGGCCGGCATGGGCGCGGTGTTTGCCGCCAAGGCCCAGCTGGAAGCCGTGTACACGGCCTACGGCGAGCCCGATGCCGATTTCGACGCGCTGGCCGCCGAACAGGCCCGCCTGGAAGCCATCATCGCCACCGCCGGCACCGATTCCGAGCACCAGCTCGAGATCGCCGCCGATGCGCTGCGCCTGCCGCCCTGGGACGCCAAGATCGGCGTGCTCTCGGGCGGTGAAAAACGCCGTGTGGCCCTGTGCAGCCTGCTGCTGTCCAAGCCCGACATGCTGCTGCTTGACGAGCCGACCAACCACCTGGACGCCGAATCGGTGGACTGGCTGGAGCAGTTCCTGCAGCGGTTTTCGGGCACCGTGGTGGCCATCACCCACGACCGCTACTTCCTGGACAACGCCGCCGAGTGGATCCTGGAGCTGGACCGCGGCCACGGCATTCCCTGGAAGGGCAACTACAGCAGCTGGCTGGACCAGAAGGGCGAGCGCCTGGCGCAGGAGCAAAAGGGCGAGGAAGCCCGCGCCAAGGCCCTGAAGAAGGAACTTGAATGGTCGCGCCAGAACCCGAAAGCGCGCCAGGCCAAGAGCAAGTCGCGCCTGGCCCGTTTCGAGGAACTCTCCGATTACGAATACCAGCAGCGCAACGAAACCCAGGAAATCTTCATTCCCGTGGCCGAGCGCCTGGGCAATGAAGTCATCGAGTTCAAGAACGTCAGCAAGTCCTTCGGCGACCGCCTGCTGATCGACAACCTGAGCTTCCAGGTGCCCGCGGGCGCCATCGTCGGCATCATCGGCCCCAACGGCGCGGGCAAGTCCACGCTGTTCAAGCTGATCGCCGGCAAGGAGCAGCCCGACAGCGGCGAAGTCGCCATCGGCAAGACCGCGCGCATGGCCTTCGTCGACCAGCACCGCGACGACCTGGCCAATGACAAAACCGTCTGGGAAGACATCTCAGGCGGCCTGGACATGCTGACCGTCGGCAAGTTCACCATGCCCAGCCGCGCCTACGCCGGCCGTTTCAACTTCAACGGCGCCGACCAGCAAAAACGCGTCGGCATGCTGTCGGGCGGCGAACGCGGGCGTCTGCACCTGGCCAAAACCCTGATCGCGGGCGGCAACGTGCTGATGCTTGACGAACCCTCGAACGACCTGGACGTGGAAACCCTGCGCGCGCTCGAAGACGCCTTGCTCGAATTCGCCGGCTCGGTGCTGGTGATCAGCCACGACCGCTGGTTCCTGGACCGCATCGCGACCCACATCCTGGCCGCTGAAGGCGACAGCCAGTGGACCTTCTTCAACGGCAACTACCAGGAGTACGAAGCCGACAAGAAGAAACGTTTGGGTGAAGAGGGTGCAAAACCCAAGCGCGTGCGCTTTAAAGCCCTGCACTAAGCCTGGACGCAGTCATGACAGACCAGGAGGTTCTGGACAAAACCCGCTTGTGGCTCGAAAAAGCCGTGATCGGGCTCAACCTGTGCCCGTTTGCCAAGGCGGTCTACGTCAAGAACCAGGTGCGCCTGGTGGTCAGCCAGGCCCGGCATGCGGATGACCTGCTGGAAGAACTGGACCGCGAACTGGACCTGCTGGCCGCCACGCCGGCCGAAGAGGTCGACACCACGCTGCTGATCCATCCCACGCTGTTCGAGGACTTCCTGGACTTCAACGACTTCCTGGAGATTGCCGAAGGCGTGGTGGACGAGCATGGCCTGGAGGGCGTGATCCAGCTGGCCAGCTTTCACCCGCGCTTCCAGTTTGAGGGCACCGAGCCCGACGACATCGGCAACTACACCAACCGTGCGCCTTTTGCCATCCTGCATTTGCTGCGCGAGGACAGCGTGGAACGGGCCGTGGAGGCCTTTCCCGAGGCTGAAGCGATTTTTGAGCAGAACATCGCGGTGCTCGAAAAACTGGGCCACCCGGGCTGGAAAGCGCTGGGCCTGTAGCTTTCCGGCCGCAGCTCGCTATTTGGGCAGGTACTGCTTGAGCACCGCCTGCAGTTGGGCGAAATTAAAGGGCTTGGTCACATAGGCGCTGGCGCCCAGGCGCAGGGCTTCCTCGAGCCGCTCCGATTCCGCGCTGGCCGACAGGAACACCAGGGGCACCCGGCTGAGCGCGGGTTCCGCCTGCAGCGCGGCCAGCACCTCAATGCCGCTCATCTGCGGCATCATCACGTCGCAGAAAATCAGGTCCGGCCGCTGCTCACGGGCCAGCTGCAGGCCGGCGCCGCCGTCCGCCGCTCCCAGGCCTTCGTGGCCCTCAAGCCGAACGAAGCGCAGCAGGTTGTCCCGGATATGGGACTCGTCTTCAATCACCAGAATGCGCGCCATGGTTCTTTCGTAGCGAAGGCCCCGGCTGTCATTGTTGGGGGCGGATCTCCCTGAGCCGCCGGGCCGCGGGCTGCACCGCTGGCCTGGCCTGATGCCCATCTTATAGCCTTGCCCCGGTTTTGGGCCGGTTTTCGCCGCCTTAAATCGTGACGGTGAAGCGCGTACCCTGGCCCACCACGCTGGCGACCTCGATGCGGCCGCCGTGCAGGTCGACGGAGTTTTTCACGATGGCCAGCCCCAGGCCCGTGCCCTGGATCTCGCCGACATTGCTGGCCCGGTGGAACCATTCGAACAGGTGGGGAAGTTCTTCGGCCGGAATGCCTATGCCCTGGTCCGACACCTCGAAGGCCACTCGTCCCTCCGACGAAGAAACCCGAAACAGGATTTTCCCGCCTTGTGGCGAGTATTTGATGGCGTTGGACAGCAGGTTGCCGAAAATATGGCGCAGCAGCTTTTCGTCAAAAAGCCCGACAGCCGGCCGGGCCTCGAATTCCAGGGCCAGCTCGCAGCCCGCCTCCGAATGCTGGATGCGGGCGTCCTCGACCAGGTCCTGGCACAGTACCTGGAGGTTGACCTGCGCCGGCTGGAACTCCAGCATCTGCGCCTCCACCTTGCCCAGCAGCAGCACGCGGTCCAGCATCTGGGTCATGCGCCGCACGCCGGTTTCTATGGTGGCGATGACGTCGGCTTTTTCGGGTTCGGGCAGGCGGTCGCCGTAGTGCTTGAGCAGCTCCGCCGACGACAGGATGAAGGCCAGCGGCGTTCGGAATTCATGCGAGGCCACCGAGATGAAACGCGACTTCATGTCGTTGAGCTCGGTCTGCCGCTGCAGGGTCTGGCGCTGCGTGAGTTCGGCCTGCAGGCGGGCCGTGGCGTCCACCACGAAGATCAGCGTCGCCTCGCGCTTGCCCCATTCAATCTTCACGGCGGAAAGCTCCAGCGAGCGCACCTCGCCGGACTGGGTGATGACGCGAAAGCCGTACATCGAGTCCACCTCGTCGCCGCGCAGGCGCCGCTCATGGCGTTCGCGCATCACCGGCAAGTCCTCGGGGTGGACCGTCGCCGTGTAGGGCTGGGACAGCAGGTATTCGCGCGGATGGCCCACGATGCGCTCCAGGCTGGGGTTGACGAACACCATGCGGTCGTCCTGCACCACCACCACCCCGACACCGACGTTTTCAATCACCGTGCGGTAGCGCTCTTCCGATTTGCGCAGCTCGTCCAGCGCCTGGTAGCGCTCGATCGCGCTGCTCACGTGGTTGGCGACAAAGGAAAGAATGTCGGCGTCCGTGTCGCTGTAAGCCACGCCCGGTTCATAGCCCTGCACCGCCAGCACGCCACCTATGGCGCCGCGTATGTGCATGGGCACGCCCAGCCAGGAACTGAAGGTCATGTCGCCGCTGCCTTCGGTCACCTGGCCGCCGGCTTCCAGCAGCTTGAGCCGCGCGGCGTCGATGATCTGCGGCCGGCCGGTGCTCAGCACGAACTCGGTCAGCCCGCGCCGGTAGGGCACGTTGCTGCGCTGCAGCGTGTCGCCGTCGCGCTCGTCCACGTAGTAGGGGAAATCCTTGCGCTGCTTTTGCGCGTCGTAAAGACACACATAGCAGTTCTTCGCGTACAGCAGCTCGCCCAGCAGGCCGTGCACCGACTGCAGGAAATCGTAGAAGGAGAGGTCCGCCGCCGCCCGTTCGGCGATGCGGTAAAACACCCGCTGCAGGGTTTCGGCCTTTTTCTGCTCCCGCGCCTCGGCCTGCAGTTCGCGGGTGCGCTGCTCCAGCCACAGGGTGGCCGAGGTTTCCTGCTTCTGCTTTTCAAGCTGCAGGTCCCGGTAGTCGGCCTGCAGCGCCTGGTATTGCTGTTGCAGCTGCTGGAGCTGGCGTTGCAGGTCGGCGTCAGACGGCATGGCGCGGCTTTCGTACTCGGGTGGAAAGACGGCCGCCTGGGTCGGGGCCGCCACGCCTCATTATGTGGCCTTCAGGCCGATCCCAGCCCGTCCACCGTCTGGAACATGGCCTGGCGCGCCTGCGCGACGATCTGGGTGCGCCATTCGTCGGTATCGACATAAAAGGCGTTCATCATCTGGCGCTTGATCGCGGCCCGCATCTCGGGCGGCGTCTCGGGGTGCTTGTGCAGCCAGTGGTCGGCGCGCAGGGCGGCGATGATGTCGAGGATGGGCAGGGTTCCGTACTCCATGGCCATGGCGGTGTGTTCGGCCTGCGGGCACTCGGCGTACGTGGCGCTCGCCATCAGGCCCGTGAGCCTGGCCGAGGTCGAGGAGCCGTCGTAAAAGGACGTCACGGGCGTTGCGCCGCCGCCGTCCCACCAGGCGCGTGCACGCGCCAGTGCCTTGGCGTCGTCGTCGCCGGCAAAAATGCGCTCGCCCACGCCGCTGGGCCCCAGGCCCGTGTGCAGGTCCATCCAGGCGATGCGTTTGGCGCGCTGCCCGAAGGTCTGCAGCACCTCGCGCAGGGTCTGGTTGCTCCAGCTTGGCGCGGTGCCGCCGAAGAACATGCCGTCGGGGTATTCATGTTGTCCCTGCGAGACGGCCGCCTGGTAGCGCGCCACGCCGTGGGTGTCGATGTAGGCCGCGATGGCGGCATGGTTCTCGTCCGTGGGCGGCCATTGCGCGGGCAGCAGCAGGTCGTGGACCTCGCGGTAAGCCTCGTTGACGGGCAGCGGCTGGCTGAAGTCGTGAAAGTTGCGGTTCAGGTCCACGTTTTCGTGGGTGGTGCGCCGTGCGTACGAGAAGCCGTGGGGATTGAGTGCATGGATGTAGAGCACTGCCACGCCGCCGGCGCGGGCCTTGGCGCGCCACTCGGCATCGCGCGCGGCATACACCTGCACGCCCGAGCCGCAATAGCCCTCGACGCCGTGGCAGGCGCTGCTGACCACGAAGAGGCGCTCGGCGTCGGGCGAGCCGTCCAGGGCCACGTCCATGGCCAGGGTTTCGCCGTCGCGGCCCTTGAGCGGGTGTTCGTAGGCGCGAAGCGCCATGCCGGCGGCGCCGGCCGCCTCGAGGAATTTGGCGCGCGCAGCCGCGTAGCTGGCCGAAAAAGCCGCGTGTGTGTTCATGGTGATGTTGGCGTGCTCAGGATTCAGGCCCCGCCGGCCGTGCCCAGCCAGCGCGTGGCCAGCTGGACCCAGTAGGTGCCGCCCAGGGGAATGAGGTCGTCGTTGAAATCGTAGCTCGGGTTGTGCAGCGTGCAGGGCCCCTCGCCGTGGCCCATGTCGCGGTGCGCGCCGTCGCCGTTGGAGATAAAGCAGTAGGCGCCGGGCTTGGCCTGCAGCATGTAGGCGAAGTCTTCCGCGCCCATGGTGGGCTCCTGCGCCAGCACATTGGCCGGCCCCACGATGTCGCTCATGACCCGGCGCGCGAAATCGGCCTCGGCGGCGCTGTTCACGGTGGGCGGGTAGTTGCGGTGGAACTTGAACTCGCAGCGCGCCTCGAAGGCCGCGCAGGTGTGTTCGGCCACTTCCTTCATGCGTTTTTCAATCAGGTCCAGCACTTCGATGCTGAAGGTGCGCACCGTTCCCTGCAGTTCGCAGAAGTCGGGCACCACGTTGGTGGCTTCGCCGGCGTGGATCATGGTCACCGAAATGACGCCCGCATCCACGGGTTTTTTGTTGCGGCTGATGATGTTCTGGAAACCCTGCACCATCTGGCAGGCCACCGGCACCGGGTCTATGCCGCTGTGCGGCATGGCCGCATGGCTGCCCTTGCCGCGTATGGTGATCTTGAACTCGTTGCTCGACGCCATCACCGGCCCCGCGCTGACCGCGAAGGTGCCCACCGAGGCGCCCGGCCAGTTGTGCATGCCGAAGACGGCTTCCATGGGGAACTTCTCGAACAGGCCGTCCTTGATCATCTCGCGCGCGCCGCCGCCGCCTTCCTCGGCCGGCTGGAAGATCAGGTAGACGGTGCCGTCAAAGTCGCGGTTTTGCGAGAAGTGGCGCGCCGCGGCCAACAGCATGGCGGTGTGGCCGTCATGGCCGCAGGCGTGCATCTTGCCCGGCTGCGTGCTGGCGTGGGCGAAGGTGTTGAATTCCTGCATGGGCAGGGCGTCCATGTCGGCGCGCAGGCCCACGGCGCGGCCGCAGGCGCCGCCGTCGCGCCCATGCACGATGCCCACCACGCCGGTGGTGCCCATGCCGCGGTGGATGGGGATGCCCCAGGATTCGAGCTTTTTGGCGACCACGTCGGCGGTGCGCACTTCCTGGAAACACAGTTCAGGGTGGGCGTGGATGTCGCGGCGCACGGCCGCGATGTCGGCCGCCCCGGCCAGGATGGAGTCAATGATTTTCATGGCGATGCCCCTAAAAGTACATGGTAACCAAGCTGGCCACGCTTTGCATGGCAGTGCCGGGTTCCCGGTATTTGTTCCCTAAATCCTGCCCTCTTCAACCGCATGGCAGGCCACGCGAACGCCTTCGAATTGCAGGAACTCCGGCCTTTCGCTGCGGCAGCGCGCGTCGGCGTGCGGGCAGCGCGGGTGGAAGGTACAGCCGCCCGGCGGATTCAGCGGATTCGGCACCTCGCCCGAGACCGGCGTGCGGGCGCGGCCGGTGTCGTGCATCTTGGGGATGGCGTCCAGCAGCATGCGCGTGTAGGGGTGGCGCGGCCTGTCGAACAGGCTGTGCTTGTCGGCCAGCTCCACCAGGCGCCCCAGGTACATCACGCCGACCTGGTCGCTGACATGGCGCACCACCGCCAGGTTGTGCGAGATGAAGAGGTAGGTCAGGCCCCGCGTGCGCTGCAGGTCCTTCATGATGTTGAGCACCTGCGCCTGCACGCTGACGTCGAGCGCCGAGGTGGGCTCATCGCAGACCAGGAATTCGGGCTCGGTGGCCAGGGCGCGCGCAATGGAGATGCGCTGGCGCTGCCCGCCCGAGAACTGGTGCGGGTATTTGGCCATGTCCAGCGGCGACAGTCCCACCGACTTGAGCAGTTCGCCCACGCGTTCCTTGAGCGCGGCGCCGCCCTCCAGGATGCCGTGCTCACGCAGCGGCTCGGCGATGATGTCCTCAATCGTCCAGCGCGGGTTCAGGCTGGCGTAGGGGTCCTGGAAGATCATCTGGATGCGGCTGCGCAACTGCCGGCCGGCCGGTGTCTTGAACACCGCGTGCGCGTCCTGGCCGTCGAAGTTCAGGCCGCCGCGCGTGGGCTCATACAGGCCCACCAGCAGGCGCGCCACGGTGCTTTTGCCGCAACCCGATTCGCCGACCAGCGCCAGTGTCTTGCCTTTTTCGATCTCGAAGCTCACGCCGTCGACGGCTTTGAGCAGCAGCCGGGGCTTGCGCTCCAGCACGCGGTTCAGCCAGGGTGGCGACACGTCAAAGGTCTTGGCCAGGTCGTGCGCCTGGACCAGCGGAGCCTCCACTTTCTTTTCGGTGCCGCTCATGCCGCCACCCCCGCATGCGCATCGTGCAGCCAGCAGGCGGCGCGTGTGGCGCCGGCCGGCATCAGGTCCGGCCTGTCCTGGCGGCAGCGGTCAAAAGCCTTGGGGCAGCGCGGGTTGAAGGCACAGCCCTGCGGGATGGCGTTCAGGCGCGGCATGGCGCCGTCGATCTGGTAGAGGCGCTCGCGCTCCACCGTGATGTCGGGGATCGCCGCCATCAGGCCTGCGGTATAGGGGTGTGAAGGGTGGTTGATCACCTGGTGCACCGGGCCTATCTCGGCGATGCGCCCCGCGTACATCACGGCCACGCGGTCGCAGGTCTCGGCGATCACGCCCATGTCGTGGGTGATCAGCATCACGGCGGCGCCGCGCTGCCTGCAGATGTTTTTGAGCAGCGTGATGATTTGCGCCTGGATGGACACGTCGAGCGCGGTCGTCGGCTCGTCGGCCACGATCAGCTTGGGCTCGGCCGCCAGGGCCAGTGCGATTACCACGCGTTGGCGCATGCCGCCCGAGAACTGGTGCGGGTAGTGGTCTATGCGCTGCGCGGCCGCCGGTATGCCGGTATCGTTGAGCAGCTCGATGGCGCGCAGGCGGGCCTCCTGCGCCGTCACCGGCAGGTGGGCCTGTATGGTTTCCACCAGTTGTCGGCCTATGGTGTAAAGCGGGTTCAGCGAGGTTAGCGGGTCCTGGAAGATCGCGCCTATCTTGCGCCCGCGGATGTGGCGCATGCGCTCATGGGGCAGGTTGTCGATGCGCTCGCCTTCGAGCAGGATCTGGCCGCCGGCCACGCGCCCGGGCGGCTCCAGCAGGCCGATGATGGCGGCGCCGGTCAGCGACTTGCCCGCACCCGATTCACCCACCACGCCGAGAATTTCACCGGGCGCGATGTCAATGGAAATGTCGTCCAGCGCGCGCAGCGTGCCGCGCCGGCCGGGGAACTCGACCACCAGGTTCTTGATTTGCAGAAGACTCATTTTCTGGCTTGTCCCTTACCTGAGGCGGGGATTCAAGGCATCACGCAGCCAGTCGCCCAACAGGTTCACGCTCAAGGCAATCAGCACCAGCATCAGGCCGGGAAACACGGTGATCCACCACTCGCCCGAGAACAGGTAGTCGTTGCCCACGCGGATCAGCGTGCCCAGCGAGGGCGAGGTCGGCGGCGCGCCCACGCCCAGGAAAGACAGCGTGGCCTCGGTGATGATGGCGGTGGCCACTTGTATGGTCGCCAGCACCAGCACCGGCCCCATCACATTGGGCAGCACATGGCGGCGCATGATGCGCAGCGGCGCCACGCCGGTGACGCGGGCGGCCTGCACATATTCCTTGCCGCGTTCCACCATGGTGGAGCCGCGCACCGTGCGCGCGTACTGCACCCAGCCCGACTGCCCCATGGAGATCGACAAAATCAGCACGCCCATGGCCAGCAGCTGGCTGGCATTGGGAAACACCGCGCGGCCCACGCCCGCAATCAGCAGCGCGACCAGGATGGGCGGAAACGAGGACATCACGTCGCAAACCCGCATCAGGGCCGAGTCTATCCAGCCGCCCCTGAACCCCGCAATCAGGCCCAGCGACACACCGGCCAGCATGGACAGGATGACCGAGGCCAGGCCCACGACCAGCGAGATGCGCGCGCCATACATCAGCGCCGACAGAATGTCGCGCCCCTGGTCGTCGGTGCCCAGCAGGTATTTGGAGCTGCCCTGCGCGTACCAGGCCGGCGGCAGCCGCGCGTCGCCAAGCTCCAGCGTGCTCAGGTTGAAGGGGTCGTGCGGCGCTACCCAGCCGGCGAACACCGAGCAAAAAATGCAGACCAGGGCAATGGCGGCCGCCACCATCGCAACCGGCGAGGTGCGAAAGCTGTGGCCTACATCACTGTCAAGCCAGCGCGCAAGAGTTCTTTTCATCGGGAGAGAGTGCGGCAGTCAGTGTTATCAAAAGAGGAGCGAAGCGAAACCCATGCCAGCAACAGCGCGGAACCGGCTTAGCCGGGCCGCAGCTGTTGTCCCCCTTTGGGGGAGAGGCCGCTACGCGAAGCGAGGCGGCAACAGGGGGGTTATTTTTTAACTGTCATCCACTTGAAGAACATGAAGTTGTCGGCCAGCTGGACCAGCTCGACCTTCTTGCTCGTGCCCCAGGCCAGGGACTGCTGGTGCAGCGGCAGGTGGCCGATGTCGGCGCCGTGGATGTCGAAGGCTTCCTTGATCAGCGCGTTGCGCTTGGTCTTGTCGGTTTCCGATTGGATTTTTTTGGTCAGCTCGTCGACCTTGGGGTTGCAATATGCGCCCAGGTTGAACTGGCCGGCGCCCTTGTCGTCCACGCAGGCGACCAGCGCATTGAGCGCGTTGTGGGCGTCATAGGTGGCCGGCGTCCAGCCCAGCATGTAAAAGCTGGTGTCGCGGCGAAGGACTTTGGGGAAGTAGGTGCCCTTGGTTTCGGCCTGCAGATTGATCTTGACGTTGATGCGCGACAGGTTGGCCGCCACCGCCTGGCAGATGCGGCTGTCGTTCACATAGCGGTCGTTCGGGCAGTTCATGGACACTTCAAAGCCGTTCGGGTAGCCGGCGTCGGCCATCAGCTTTTTCGCGGCTTCCGGGTCGTAGGGCAGGCGTTTGTTCTGCTCTTGCTGGAAACCGTTGATGCCGGGGCCTATCAGCAGTGCCGTCGGGCTGGAAGCGCCGCGCATTACGGTTTTCTTGATGCCGTCGATGTCGATGGCCTGGTAGAAGGCCTGGCGCACGCGCTTGTCCTTGAAGGGGTTCTTGCCCTTGATGTTCGAGTACAGCAGCTCGTCGCGTTTCTGGTCCATGCCCAGGAAGATGGTGCGCAGCTCGGCGCCGACCAGCACCTTGGTGCCGGCGTTGCCGTTGACGCGGTCTATGTCCTGCACCGGCACGGGTTCCATCACGTCGACCTCGCCCGACAGCAGGGCCGCCACGCGGGTCGCGTCATTGCCGATGGGCGTGTAAATCACTTCCTGGACGTTGCCTTCGATCTTGCCCCAGTAATTGCCGTTGCGGACAAAGGTGGTGCGCACATTGGGCTGGCGCTCGCGCACGCGATACGGGCCGGTGCCGTTGGCGCGGAAGGAGGCGGCGTTCTCTATGCCCTTGCGGCGGTCCACCGGCCGGGTCGCCTGGTTGGTTTCGCACCACTTCTTGCTCATCATGTAGACCAGCGAGATCACGTCGGGCAGGATGGGGAAGGGCGTCTTGGTCTCGATCTCGACCACGTGGTCGTTGATCTTGCGCACTTCCTTGAAATCGTTGGTGTAGCTCTTCATGTCCGAGCCCTCTGCCTGCGTGCGCTGGAAGCTGAAGACCACGTCGTCGGCCGTGAACGGCGTGCCGTCATGGAACTGCACGCCCTTGCGCAGCTCGAAGCGCCACACGGTCGGCGAGGTCTGCTTCCACGAGGTGGCCAGGCCGGGCGCCAGGCTCAGGTCCTTGTTGCGGATGACCAGGCCCTCGTAGGCGTTGCCGGTCACGCTGAGCTGCAGCGATTCGTTGAGCGAGTGCGGGTCCATGGACAGCGAGTCGCCCTGGTTGGCGACCCTCAGGGTCTGCGCGGACGCGACAAAAGAGGTGGCCGCAAAGGCGCACAGGATACTGGCCGAGAGCAGGGTGGACTTGAATTTCATCAAAAGCTCCTTGTGGAAGGGATGGGGGCTGGCTGGGTAAAAAAGGAAGAAAACGGGAGGAAAAAGGAAAAGGGAGGCTCAGTGCCCCGCGCCGTTGCCTACGCGCAGCCTGGGGTCCACCGCGAAGTACAGCAGGTCGACGACCAGGTTGATCACGACAAAAATCAGCGCGATCAGGCACAGGTAGGCCGCCATGACCGGGATGTCGGCGAAGGTCACGGCCTGGATGAACAGCAGGCCCATGCCGGGCCACTGGAACACGGTCTCGGTGATGATGGCGAAGGCGATCAGCCCGCCCAGCTGCAGGCCGGTGATGGTCATCACCGGCACCAGCGTGTTCTTGAGCGCGTGGCCGAAGTGGATGGCGCGGTCGGGCAGGCCGCGGGCGCGCGCGAACTTGATGTAGTCGGTGCGCAGCACTTCCAGCATTTCCGCGCGCACCAGCCGCATGATCAGCGTGAGCTGGAACACCGCCAGCGTCACGGCCGGCAGCACGATGTGGTGCCAGCCGTCGGCCTTGAAGAGGCCGGTGCTCCACCAGCCGAGCTGTACCGTCTCGCCGCGGCCGAAACTCGGGAACCAGCCCAGGCCCACGGCGAATACCAGGATCAGCAGGATGCCGATCAAAAAGGTCGGCAGCGACACGCCCAGCAGCGAGAGGGTCATGAACACCTGGCTCAGGAAGGTGCCGCGGCGCAGCGCTGAATACACGCCCATGGGGATGCCGACCAGCAGCGCCATGAAAGCCGCCACCAGGGCCAGCTCCAGCGTGGCCGGAAAGCGCTCGGCGATCAGGCGCGAAACCTTGGCGCCCTGGCGCAGGCTCAGGCCGAACTCACCCTGCGCGGCATTCACGAGGAAGTGCCAGAACTGCACGATGAAGGGCTTGTCCAGGCCCAGGTCTGCGCGCAGCTGGGTGATTTGCGCGGGCGAGGCGTCCTGCCCCAGCAGGAATACCACCGGGTCGCCGACATACTGGAACAGCATGAAGGCGATCAGGGCGACCACGACCATCACGATCACGGCCTGGATCAGGCGGCGCAGAATAAAAGCAAGCATCGGCCAAAGAAAAAAGTATCGGGCGATACTAGCAGAGCAAATGATATGCCGACACAGGGGTTTACTTTAGGGTTAAAGAAACAACCCGGGGCCCGCAAGCGCTTTCCGCGGCCCGGTTTCCGCCCCAAACAGGGCCCTGGCGCGCCCTTTTCAGGTGCCGACCGCCCGCCCCAAAACGGAGGGTCGGCGGCTAAAGCCGCTGCAGCTTCTTGCGCACCAGGTGAATATTGCCGCGCAGCGCGTACAGCTCGTCGGTATAGGACAGCGGCACCGTGATTTTTTCGGCCCGGCGTTCCAGCTCGTTGAGTTCTTCCAGCAGGGCCTTGTTTTTGCTGCTGTTGCGGTCGCTGTCGCCGCTGCCGTCCACGCGGTTTTCGATGTCGCGCAGCCGGCCGTACCAGCGGAAGATGCGCGAACGTACGCGAAAGGCGTAGAGCGGCGGGATGATGCGCGACAGCGGCAGCATGATGGCGATGATGATGCCCATCACCAGCCACATGCGCTCGACCAGGTTGGCCACCCAGAAGCGCAGGTAGCGCTGCAGCACCGGCGTGCCGTTTTTGATGGCGCGTTCGGCTTCCTTGGCAATGGGCAGCTCGCTGTTGTCGCGATTCGGGTATTCGCGGGCGCTCTTGAACCAGCCGGCTCCGCCGTGGATGTCGTTGCCGGCCTGGGCCAGCAGTTGCTGAAGTGCGGGATGCGTGCTGGTGCGCGTGATCAGCGAGGTGGTGGAGGCCACCAGCCGCACGTCGTCGGGCGGGATGTTGGCGGCAAGGTCCACCACGCCGCGCGGCAGGCGCGTGGGTGTCAGGAAGGCGAAACGCCTGGAATAGGCCTCGCTCTGGGCGAAGTTCATCAGCTTCACGCCGGGAGTCTGCAGCAGCATCTGCACCATCAGCGATTCGGGCGCGGACGCGAACACGATGGCGTCCAGCTCGCCGCCCAGGAAGGCCACGGTGGCGGGCGTCTGCTCCAGCCGGGATATCTTCAGCGACGCCGGGTCAATATGGTTGCTTTCCAGCAGCTTGGCCATCAGGCTGGGAACCCCGCTGCCGGGCGTGCCGGTGTTGACGCGCAGGCCCTGCAGCTGTGTGAGCGAACTCAGGCTGGCGTCTTCGGCCGGATCGGCCTTGCCAGCAGCCTGGCTGGCCTTGGTTTTGCCAGCCCGCGCCGCCGCAGCCACCTTGCGCGCGGCGTCCTCGCGGTAAAACAGCCAGAGCGGCTCCACAAAAAGGCTGCCGAGCGAAGCCAGGTCTTCTTCGTCCTGTTCGGTGTAGTCGCTGGTGCCGCCCTGGACAAAACCCACGTCGACCTTACCCTCACGCAGCAGCTGCAGGTTGGCGGCCGAGCCTTCGGAGGGCTGCAGCACCACCGTTATGCCTTCGGCCGCCAGCGCCTTCGCGTAGCGTTTGCCGAATTCTTCGTACGCGCTTTGCGCCGGGCCGGTGGCCAGCGTCACGCGCTTGGGTGGGTTCGGGTCCAGCCACCAGTAGGCCAGCGCCAGCAAGGCAAAGGCCAGCACGATAAAAGGCCCGGCCGAGGCGGCCAGGTCGCGCAGCGACAGCAGGGTGTAGCGTATGGCTTTGGGCATACGCCAACCTTAGCATGGCGGGGGCGCTGCTGCCGGGCTGGAGGCCAAACGGCGATTGCCATGGGTGTCGGCTTGCTGGCGCCACAGCCGTGCGCGCTGCCCGGACGCCCCACCATCGCCACGGCCATGCCGACGGCCGTTGAGGGCTTGCGGCAGGTGTCAGGCTTTCTGAAGCTGCAGCCGCGCCTTGTCCAGCCACAGCTGCAGGCTGTCCAGCAAATCCTGCTGGCTGAAGGAGCAGCTTTCCTCGGTGAACAGCGCGCTGGATTCGAGCCGGTTCAGTAGTTGCGACAGCACCTCGTTAAATCGCTCGGGCAGGGCCGCCGCCAGGCTGGGCTGCTGTGTCGCGGCTTGCGAAAAAGCCGCCACGCCGAGCGCACCGCTGCGCAACTGCTGCAGGGCGGTTTGCAGGCTGTCGAGTTGGTCCTGTGCTGTCATGGCGTGATGTCAGGTTTCATGCGGCGGCCGAGGCCGGCGCGCGCGCCGGCATGCGGTCAAACACCAGGGTCAGCATGGCCAGCAGGCCGAAAGGCACGCCCACCCAGCCCAGCTGCGCAAAGCCCACCTGGTCCAGCAGCGCGCCGCTGATCACCGCGCCCAGCGCTGTACCCACATACAGCATGGAGCCGTTGAGGCTCAGCAGCAAGGGCGCCTGTGCCGGCGAGAGGCTGGCCAGCCGGCTCTGCTGCGGCGCCATCAGGCCGAAGCCGGCGATGCCCCACAGCACCAGCACCATCATGGTGGCCGGCACGTTGCCGCGTGTGAGTGGCAGCAGGCACATCATCGCGACCAGTACGGCCAGTTGCACGCGCATGGTGCGCAATGCGCCGAAACGGTCGGTGGCCCAGCCGCCCATCAGCGTGCCGCCCACGCCGGCCAGGCCGAAGACGGCCAGCGTGGCCGAGAGCTGCGCCGAATTCATGGGGTTGAGCGCATGCAGCACCGGCCCGACATAGGCAAACACGCTGAAGATGGCGATGAAATACAGCAGGGTGCGGCCCCACACGCGCAGCACCGCGCCCTGGCGCGCGGCCGCCTGAAAGCCCGCGAAGCTGGTGCCGGCGCTGGCCATGTTGGCGGGAATCAACCAGCTGGCCGCGGCCAATGCCGCGCCGCTGGCGGCCGCCGACAGCCACACCGGCACGCGCCAGCCGAATTCAAAACCCAGCCAGGCGCCTATGGGCAGGCCCACGGCATAACTGATGCTCATGCCCAGGAAGGTGATGGACAGGGCCCGGCCGCGCAGCGCGGGCACCACCATGCTGACGGCCAGCGCCGAGGCCGCCGCGGTGAACATCGCGCCCGCGCCCATCAGCACGCGGCCCAGCAGCAGCAGGGGCAGGTTGGGCGCGAGGGCGCACACCAGGCAACCCGTGGTGAACAGCGCCAGCGCCAGTTGCACGGCGCGTTTGCGCGGCCAGCGGGCCGTGAGGATGATGAGCAGCGGCGCCAGCACGGCGGTGGCCACCGCATAGGCCGTCATGGCCTGGCCGGCCGCCGCCACGCTGATACCCAGCGACGCGCTCATGGGCTGCAGGATGCCGCCCAGCACAAAGGCGCCGCTGCCTATGACCAGGTTGCACAGCGCGAAGAAATACAGGATGGGAGGCATGGTGTTCATGAAAGCGGCGTCGGATAGCGGGGACGGCGCAAGCCACCCGGGTGGCGGGCGGCGGCTATCCCATCAGGAGCGGAGCAGGTTTAATCCCGCCATTGTGCGGGAAGCCGTGCGACCCTGCAGGGCCGGGGGCAAGCCGGCGCCAAAAAAAGCCGGGCCCCGGGCGAGCCATGGCCTATGGACGCGCAGCTTTGGTGCGCTTTGCGCAATCCCGAAGCCGGCCGGGACGCGCTTGCCGCCCGCGCTTACTGGATCATGCCGAGGAACTGCTTGAGCTCGGCGGTCTGCGGATTCGAGAACACTTCGTCGGGTGGGCCGATCTCGTGCACCCGGCCCTGGTGCATGAAGACCACGCGGTCGCAGACCTTGCGGGCGAAGCTCATCTCGTGCGTGACCATCAGCAGGGTCATGCCCTCCGCGGCCAGGCTTTCCACCACCTGCAGCACCTCGCCCACCAGTTCCGGGTCCAGCGCCGAAGTGATTTCATCGCACAGCAGCACCGAAGGCTGCATGGCCAGCGCGCGCGCGATCGCCACGCGCTGCTGCTGCCCGCCCGAGAGCTGGTCGGGCCAGGCGTCGAATTTCTCGGCCAGGCCCACGCGCTGCAGCAGGGCGCGCGCATGCTCGGCCGCGGGCGCACCGGCCGTCTTCTTGACCAGGGTTGGCGCCAGCATGATGTTCTTGCCGACGGTCAGGTGCGGGAACAGGTTGAAGCTCTGGAAGATCATGCCCACGCGCTGGCGCAGCTCACGCATGACCTGCGGGTTGTCGTGCAGCAGGTGCTTGCCGTCCACGCGCAGCGTGCCGCTCTGGAACACTTCCAGCCCGTTGATGCAGCGCAGCAGCGTGCTTTTGCCAGAACCGCTCTTGCCGATGATGGCGATCACTTCGCCCGCCTTGACCTCGAGGTCTATGCCTTTGAGTACCTCGTTGGTCCCGAAGCTTTTTCTTAGTTGATTGATTTCAACCAATGTTTTGTCCGCCGTTGCGGCGGTTGGGGTGACGTTAACGTCCATTGCGGGCTTTCCTCTCAAGCTTGCGGGCATACAGGGACACGGGGAAACACAGCGCGAAGTACATCAGCGCCACACAGCTGTAGACCACAAAGGGTTTGAAGGTGGCGTTGGTGATCATGGTGCCGGCCTTGGTCAGCTCGATGAAACCGATCACCGAGGCCAGCGCCGTGCCCTTGATGACCTGCACCAGGAAACCCACGGTGGGCGGCACGGCGATGCGCACGGCCTGCGGCAGCACGATGTAACGCAACTGCTCGCCGAAGTTCAGCGCCAGGCTTTGCGCGGCCTCCCACTGGCCCTTGGGAATCGCATCGACGCAGCCGCGCCAGATCTCGGCCAGGTAGGCGCTGGTGTACAGCGTGAGCGCCACCCCGGCCGCCACCCAGGCCGGCACATTGATGCCGAAAAGCGCCAGGCCGAAATAGGCCAGGAAAAGCTGCATCAGCAGCGGCGTGCCCTGGAACAGCAGCACATAGCCGTCCAGCGCGCGGCGTACCATGCGGGCGGTTTTTTGCGCGCCCGGCGCCGAGCGCGCGGCCGACAGCCGGCCCACCAGCAGCAGCGCGCCGACCAGGCCGCCGCCTATGAAGGCGACCAGCGAGAGTACGACGGTCCAGCGCGCCGCGAGCAGCAGGTTGCGGAAGATGTCCCAGATGGAGAATTCGATCATGGTGTTGCCCGGCCTTTCCTGTCAGCGGCCGAAGAGAAATTTCGGCCCGGCCCAATTGAGAAGCTTGCGCACCGCCACCGACAGCACCAGGTAAATCAGCGTGGCGACGATGAAGGCCTCAAAGGCGCGGAAGTTGCGGCCCTGGATCAGGTTGGCGGCGTAAGACAGTTCCTGCGTCGAGATTTGCCCGCAGACGGCCGAGCCCAGCATCACGATGATGATCTGGCTCACCATGGCGGGCCAGACTTTTTTGAGCGCGGGCGGCAGCACCACGCGGGTGTAGATCTGCACGCGGTTGAGCGCCAGGCTTTCGGCGGCTTCGATCTGCCCGCGCGGCGTGGCTTCAACCCCGGCGCGGATGATCTCGGTGGCATAGGCCGCGAGGTTGATCACCATGGCCAGCACCGAGGCTATTTCGGGCGAAAGCTTGAAGCCCAGGGCCGGCAGGCCGAAAAAAATGAAAAACAGCTGGACGATAAAAGGCGTGTTGCGTATCAGTTCGACGTAAGTGCCCACCACCCAGCGCAGCCAGCTGGGGCCGCTGGCGCGCGCCCAGGCGAAGGCCATGCCCACAAAGACGCCGGCCACCGACGAGATCGCCGTCAGGCCCAGCGTCCAGACGACGCCGGTGGCCAGCAGCGGCCACTGCGACAGTACGGCCATGAAATCAAGCTCGACACGCATCTGATTCACTTCCTGTTGAAAGACGATTGCGATTCCCTACCAGCGGCCGCAGCGGAACCGGCTTAGCCGGGCCGCAAGCGGCGCCCCCTGCAAGAGGGGAGGCGCTTACGCGAAGCGAAGCGCAACGGGGGTATGCAACGGTTATTGCGGCAAATTGCCCGCAGGACGGCCCAGCCACTTGAGGGCCAGTTTGTCGAGGTCGCCGTTTTTCTTGGCTTCGGCAATCACTTCATTGACCTTCAGGCGCAGCTTGTCCTCACCCTTGGCCACGCCGATGAAGTTGGGCGAGTCCTTCAGCAGCAGCTTGTACTCGGTGTTGAGCTGCGGGTTCTTGGCGATCATGTTGCCGGCCACCGAGGCGCCCGTGGCAATCAGCTGCACCTGGCCGGCGGTGTAGGCCGACACGGTGGTGTTGTTGTCTTCAAAGCGCTTGATGTCCGCACCGGCCGGTGCGACCTTGCTCAGTTCCTGGTCTTCCAGGGCGGCGCGCGTGACGCTGATGGTCTTGCCGTTGAGGTCGGCAAAAGACTTCACGCTCATGCTCTTGGGGCCGAACACGGCCTGGAAGAAGGGGGTGTAGGCGGCGGTGAAGTCGATGACTTTTTCGCGCTCCGCGGTTTTGCCCAGCGTGGAGATCACCAGGTCGGCCTTCTTGGTTTGCAGGTAGGCGATGCGGTTGGCGCTGGTCACGGGAACGAGTTCCACCTTGACGCCGAGTTTTTGCGCGATGTAGCCGGCCATCTCGACGTCCAGGCCCTGGGGCTTCAGGTCGGTGCCGACCATGCCGTAGGGTGGGAAGTCGGTCGGGATGGCGATCTTGATTTCCTTGGCCTTCATGATGTCGTCCAGCGCGGTCTGCGCATGGGCGCCGGTGGCGGCCAGCACCGCGGCTGCGGCGAGGGCGAAAGAAAAAACGCGTTTGCTGGACTTCATAGCAGGGCTCCAAGGTAGGTTGAGGAATCGTCTGTGGGTTTGGCCGCGGTGCGGCCGGCTTTGCGAACACGGGATGGCGCGGAAGACGCCGGTTTGCTGTCTTGCGCGGCCAGCGGGCTCAGCGCGCTGCGCAGCTGCGCCAGGGGGTCGCCGGCGCCGACCTGCAGCTTGAGCGCGGCCTGCACGCTGCCGATATGCGCCTGCATGAGTTTTTCGGCTTTGGCCAGGTCGCCTTTTTCGAGCGCCTGCACGATGAGCACATGCTCTTCGCAGGACTGCGCCGCGTCGTGCGAGGACTGGTACAGCATGGCGATCAGCGTGGTGCGCGCGGTGAAGTCGCGCAGGGTGTCGGCCAGCAGGTTGTTGCCCAGGCATTCGGCCAGGCAGACATGGAAGTCACCCAGCAAAAAGCTGCGCAGGCCCACGTCGTCGCCCTTGATGGCGGCTTTTTCGCGGGTCAGGTGGCTTTTGAGCTGCTTGATGGCGGCCTTGCTGACGTCGGTGGTGCAGCGAATCAGGCCCATCTCGATCACGCGGCGCGCTTCGAAGGCCTCGCGCGCTTCCTCCTGGGAGGGCTCTATGACATACCAGCCGCGCCGGCTGCTGACGGTGACGATGCCGCGCACCGCCAGCCGGGTCAGGGCTTCGCGGACGATGGTGCGGCTGCAGTCAAACAGCAGGGCCAGCTGCTGCTCGCCCAGGCGCGAGCCGGGCGCGAGCTTTTGCGCCATCACGGCTTCGATGATGCGGTTGCTGATGTCGGGGGCGGTGGCCATGGTGCAAATGTAAAGGGGTTAACTCAATATTTGTATGCAAGATTGGTGTGTCACATCGGGGTTTGCTCGGGAGGAGGGCCCCCTCCCGGCGGTATCCATTTATTGCGGCAAATCGCCTGCGGGGCGCCCCAGCCATTTGAGCGAAATCTTGTCCAGGTCGCCGTTTTTCTTGGCTTCGGCAAGAATGCCGTTGACGGTCAGGCGAAGCGTGTCTTCCCCTTTGGGCACGCCGATAAAGTTGGGGCTTTCCTTGAGCAGCAGCTTGTACTCGGTGCGCAGCTGCGGGCTCTTGCTCATGATGTTGCCGGCCACGGAAGCGCCCGTGGCGATCAGCTGTACCTGGCCGGCGGTGAAGGCGTTCACCGTCTTGAAGTTGTCGTCAAAGCGGCGGATATCGGTGCCCGAGGGGGCCAGCTTGTTGAGTTCCTCGTCCTCGACCGAGCCGCGCGTCACCCCAATGGTTTTTCCCGCCAGGTCCGTGAAGCTCTTGATATTGAGTGTTCTTGGGCCAAAGACCGCCTGGAAAAAAGGCGAATACGCACCGGCAAAGTCGATCTGCTTTTCGCGGTCGGGGTTTTTCCCCAGGGTCGCGATCACCAGCGACGCTTTTTTTGTCTGCAGGTAGGGAATGCGGTTGGCGCTGCTGACGGGAATCACATCGACCGCCACGCCCAGTTTGGCGCCAATGTAATTGGCCATGTCGACGTCCAGGCCCTGGATCTTGAAGTCAGCCCCCATGGAGCCATAAGGCGGAAAGTCGGGCGGAACCGCGATGGTGATTTTTTTGTTCTTGAGGATGGTGTCCAGGGCGCTTTGCGCGTGGACGCCAAAGCTCGACAGGAGTGAAAGAGTCGTCAGGCTCAGCGAAAGCAGGAATTTACTTGAGGTCATGGCACGCTCCGTGGGTTGAAAAAGTCATACCGATTTGCGCCGATGCGACCTGAATCCGGAATCTTGCGTGCAAGTCTTGTGCCAATCCTGGGCCGAAAAACGGGGAGTCCGGTTTTCGGCATGAAAAGAAGGGGCTGGCGAGCCTGCACGGTTTCCTGGCGGGCGTATCCGGCCTGAACCGTTGACCATGTCAGCCTATACCTTCTTCTTATTTTTTGAGCCCGGCATTTACCCTTTTCCGGGATGATTTCGTTGAATTTGTCACTATTTGGTATACAAGATATGTGCACCCGTCTGGCGTGCCTGTGCACCGGCTTGCGGCTTTTCGGGCGGCCGGCTGCACCAGAAAGGGGATTGCCTTCCCGGCCTTCCCCTCAATCCATCTTGGCGCCGGAGGCTTTGACGGCCCGGGCCCAGCGCGGCATTTCAGCGGCCAGGAACTGCGTGAATTCCTCGCTGCCCATAAAGGCCGGGTCGGCGCCCTGGGTCACCATGCGGTTGCGGATGTCAGGGTTGTTCATGACCTGCTTGAAAGCATCGCTCAGTTTGGCGGTCACGTCCTTGGGCAGGCCGGCCGGTGCAAGAAAGCCGTAAAAGCCCACGACCTCAAAGCCCTTGATGCCTGATTCGATAACGGTCGGGATGTCGGGCAGGGCCGGGTTGCGCTCCTTGCTGGTCACGGCCAGGGCACGGACCTTGCCCTGCTTGTGGTAGTTGGCCGCCTGCGGGATGGACTCGCCCATGAACTGCACCTGGCCGGCCATCAGGTCGGTAAAGGCCGGCGCGCTGCCGCGGTAGGGAATGTGGACCATGAACAGCCCGGTGGCGTTCTTGAACATCTCGGGTACGAGATGGCTGATGCCGCCGTTGCCGGCCGAGCCGTAGTTGACCTGGCCGGGCCTGGCCTTGGTGTAGGCGATGAATTCCTGCAGGTTGTTGACCGGCAGCTTGGGGTTGACCAGCAGGGCCAGTGGCTGCATGGCGGTGCGCGCGATCGGCGTGAAGTCTTTGAGCGTGTTGTAGGGCAGCTTGCTGTACAGCGCGGGGTTGATCACCATCACGCCGGTGTTGGCCAGCATCAGGGTGTAGCCGTCGGGCGGGGCCTTCATCACGTCCTGCGCGCCCACGGTGCCGCCGGCGCCCGACTTGTAGTCGATCACGATGGGCTGGCCCAGCACGGCTTGCAGGCGCTCGGTCAGCAGGCGTGCATGCTGGTCCAGCGGGCCGCCGGCCGGAAAGCCTATGACGACACGTATGGGCTTGTCGGGAAATGCCGCCATGGCGGTGGAGCAAGCCAGTGCGGCGACGGCCAGCAGCGTGAGCGCTTTGCGGTGCAAGGCGAGGATGCGATTCATGGAGTCTCCTGTTGTGATTGTTTCCGCGTGTAAGCGATGCCTGGGTCGCGCGGTGCTGTTTGATCATAGTGAGCAGCGGTCGCTCAAGTGACAGTGTTTTATCGGGAGCTTCCCGGATGTGGGCGCCGCGGACTCGGGGTAGGCTGAAGCCCCCAAGTCAGCACTTGCCTGGAGCCCTTCTTGTCCCTTGAATCCGATACCGGCCAGGCCGTCCCCGCCACGACCTCGCACACCTTGCACCACCAGGTCTGGCCCAAACGCCTGCCGCACAGCATCAGGCCACCGGCCACCTCCTTGTGGCACAACCTCGCGGTCAGCGCGCTGCGTTTTCCCGACAAGCCCGCGCTGGTATTCTTCAACCGCGTGCTCAGCTACGCCGAAGCCATGCGCCAGGCCGAGCGCCTGGCCGCCACGCTGCACAGCCTGGGCGTGCGCAGCGGCGACCGCGTGCTGCTCAACATGCAAAACTGCCCGCAGTGGGTGGTCGCGCACTTTGCCATCCTGCGCGCCAACGCGGTGGTGGTGCCGGTCAACCCCATGAACCGGGCCGAGGAGCTCAAGCACTACATCACCGACCCTGACGTGAAAGTCGCCATCACGGCGGCCGACCTGGCGGCCGAACTCGCCAGGGCCAACGCGCAGCTGGCGCCCGGCGAGCGGCTCTCGCACATGGTGGTCACCCATTACAGCGACGCCTTCGACCTGGCCGGGGAAGGCGAGGGTGATGCGGCCATGCCGCCGGCCTGGCGCGAATGGCTGGGCACGCGCCATGCGCTGCCGGCGCTAGCAGGCGCCGGCGTGATCGACTGGGCCGACGCCATATCGGGCAAGGCACTGGAGGCAGGCGAGCTGCCGCCGCACACCGCCACGCCGCAGGACCTGGCGGTGCTGCCCTACACCAGCGGCACCACCGGCCTGCCCAAGGGCTGCATGCACACGCATGCCAGCATCATGCACAACGCGGTGGCCAGCTGTCTGTGGGGCGGCAGTACCTTCGAGAATGTGACGCTGTCGGTGGTGCCCATGTTCCATATCACCGGCATGGTGTCGGTGATGCACGCATCCATTTACGGCAGCGCGACCATGGTCATCATGCCGCGCTGGGACCGCGAGCTGGCCGGGCGGCTGATCTCGCGCTGGCGCGTGACGCACTGGACCAACATCCCCACCATGGTGATAGACCTGCTGGCCAGCCCCAACTTCGCCGCCTTCGACCTGACCAGCCTCGTCTACATAGGCGGTGGCGGCGCGGCCATGCCGCAGGCCGTGGCACAGCGCCTGTGGGAGCAATACGGCCTGCGCTTTGCCGAAGGCTACGGCCTCACGGAAACCGCCGCACCCTCGCACAGCAATCCCTATGACGCCACCAAGCAGCAGTGCCTGGGCGTGCCCTTCATGAGCTGCGATGCGCGCGTGATAGACCCAATCACGCTCAAGGAAGTGCCGCAGGGCGAGCAGGGCGAAATCATCATGAGCGGGCCGCAGGTGTTCCAGGGCTACTGGAAACGCCCCGACGCGACGGAGCAGGCTTTTATCGAACTCGACGGCAAGCGCTTTTTCCGCTCCGGCGACCTGGGCCGCATGGACGAGCAGGGCTACTTCTTCATCACCGACCGTCTCAAGCGCATGATCAACGCCTCGGGCTTCAAGGTCTGGCCGGCCGAGGTGGAGGCCTTGATGTTCAAGCACCCGGCCATCCAGGAGGCCTGCATCATCTCGACCCGCGACGCCTACCGCGGCGAAACCGTCAAGGCCGTGGTAGTGCTGCGCCCCGCCGCCAAGGGCAATACCAGCGAGGAAGACATCATCAGCTGGTGCCGGGATAACATGGCGGCTTACAAATACCCGCGCGTGGTGCAGTTTGTCGACGCGCTGCCCAAAAGCGGCTCGGGCAAGGTCATGTGGCGCGCGCTGCAGGAAGCCGAGCAACGCCAGCAGTGATTGTTCCGCCGCGGCGCCCTGTTTTCTGGAGAGCCTGTTGCAAATCATCCTGGCAAAACCTCTTGCCCTGCCCGCGGCCTGCTGACACCATGGCCAAACCCACCCCTCCCACGCTAGAGGACTTTGGCGGCAAGCCGCTGGCCGGCTGGCGGCTGCGGCTTTACACCATCATCTTTGAGGCCGACACCCGCGCGGGCCGGCTGTTCGACAAGGCGCTGATCGCCCTGATCCTGGTCAGCATCGCCGTGGTGATGGCCGATAGCGTGCAGTCCGTGCATGCCGCGCACGGGCGGGCGTTCTCGGCGGTCGAATGGATCTTCACGCTGCTGTTCACCGCCGAGTACCTCGCGCGCCTGGCCTGCGTGCGCAGGCCGCTGCAGTACGCGACCAGCTTTTTCGGCATCATCGACCTGGTCGCGGTGCTGCCGACCTATTTGGCGCTGTTCTTTCCCGAGCTGCACGCCCTCATCGATGTGCGCGTGCTGCGGCTGCTGCGCGTGTTCCGCATCTTCAAGCTCGCGGCCTATGTGGCCGAATACCAGTCCCTGGGCCGGGCGCTGGCCGCCAGCGGGCGCAAGATACTTGTTTTCCTGTCGGCCGTGGTGATGATGGTGCTGGTCATGGGCACGGTGATGTATGTGGTCGAAGGGCCGTCCAACGGCTTTACCAGCATCCCGACCTCGGTCTACTGGGCCATCAGCACCGTCACCACCGTGGGCTTCGGCGACATCACGCCCAAGACCGACCTGGGCCGGCTGATCTCGTCTTTCATGATGCTGCTGGGCTGGGGCATCCTGGCCGTGCCCACCGGCATCGTCACGGCTGAAATGGCGGCCGAGCGGCGTATGCAGCACCTGGCCTTGCCGACCACACGCAGCTGCCATGAATGCCTGACCGAAGGCCACCTGCCCGAGGCGGATTTCTGCTTTCATTGCGGCGCCAAGCTGCCGCCTTACCAGCACCAGGATGCGAAGGCCGAGGCTTCCTAGGCGGCCTGGTTTTATTCGCCGGCCGTCAGCCGCCGCGGCGTGATTTCCACCGAGCCCAGCGCCGTGCTCATCCAGACCGTGCCGTCCTGCACCGTCACCTGCAGCTGCATGCTGCGCTCGGCGAGTTTGGCCAGCGCCTGGCTCTCGGCCGCGTCGATCTGCCAGACCACCAGGTTGGCGGCGCGCGTGAGTTTGGATGCAATGTTCTTCCACCAGACCGGCGTGCTGCTCGCGAAGCTGTAGACGCTGATGCGTTCAGCCCGGCCCGCGGCCTTCATCAAACGCTTGTCGTCGGGCTGGCCCACGTCTATCCAGTGCAGGATCTGCTCGGTGTAATCCTTGTGCCAGAGCGCGGCCTCGTCCACGTCCCACAGGTCCTTGGCGAACTCGAGCTTGCCCTTTTTGTCGTCGGCCGGCACATTGAGCGCGAAGGCCAGCAGGCGGATCATCATGCGCTCGTCGGCCTCCGAGGGGTGGCGCGCAATCGTCACGCTGTGGTCGGCGTAGATATTGCGGTCCATGTCGGACAGGGCCAGCTGGGCTTTGTAGATGGTGGCTTTGAGTGCCATAGGGTTTGCTTCTTTATCTCGGGTCTGGACGGGAACTAACCCTCTATTGGAACAGAGCGGCGGCCGGTAACCCTGGCCGAGCGGGATTTAAGCGGTCTGGCTATAGTGGCCCGACCATGCAACTGTCCGTCCTCGACCAGTCCGTCGCCGTCACCGGCCGCACGGAAGACGCCTCCATCCGTGAAACCCTGACCCTGGCCCGCCATTGCGAGGCCCTGGGTTACCGCCGCTTCTGGGTCAGCGAGCACCACAGCCACCCGACCATCGTCGGTTCCGCGCCCGAAGTGCTGATGGCCGCGATCGCCGCGACCACCAGCCGCATACGCGTGGGCAGCGCCGGCGTCATGCTGCCGCACTATGCGGCGCTCAAGGTGGCCGAGCAGTTCCGCGTGCTCGAGGCCATCGCGCCGGGCCGCATAGACCTGGGCGTGGGCCGGGCGCCGGGCTCCGACATGCGCACCGCGCGGCTGCTCAGCAGCGACCCGCGCCAGTCGGCCGAGAATTTTCCGATCCAGGTGCGTGAACTGCAGGCCTGGCTGGGCGGCGTTGACCTGCCCGAAGGCCACCCGGGACGCGGCGTGACGGCCAGGCCCATGGGCCCGAGTCTGCCCGAGATATGGATGCTGGGCAGCTCGGACTACGGTGCGCAATTGGCGGCGCATTACGGCCTGCCTTATGCGTTCGCTTATTTCATCACCGACGGCCAGGGCGCCGAGCAGGCGCTGGAACTCTACCGCTCTACCTACCGGCCCAGCCCGCGCCATCCCGCGCCGCAGGCCGTGCTCTGCGTCTGGGCGCTGGCGGCCGATACCGAGGCCGAGGCCTGGCACCATTTCTCGGGCCGGGAGCGCTGGAAGATAGACCGCAACCGCGGCGCGCTCGCGGCCCTGCCGTCGCCCGAAGAGGCGGCGCAGCGCCCCTATACGCCGGCCGAACAGCTGGAGGCGGACAAGCTCAGGGCCCATGCATTTGTCGGCAGCGGCCCGCAGGTCGCCGCCAAACTGCGGGCCCTGGCTAATACACTGGAGGTTGAGGAATTGGTGGTGATCACCTGGGCTCACGACCCGGTTGCCCGCCGCCGCTCCTACGAACTGCTGGCCCGCGAGTTTTTCTAAAACGCGGGCCGTGAACAAGAAATGATCGAGACAAGGAAACAAGCCCCCATGACGACACCCTCCGCCAGCCCGCTTTTCAGCGCCACCATCGCCGGCAGCCTGCCCAAACCGGCCTGGCTCTCCGAAACCAAAAAACTCTGGCCGCAATGGAAGGCCGAGGGCGAGGAGCTCAAGCAGGCCAAGGCCGACGCCACGCTGCTCTGGATCAAGGCGCAGGAAGATGCGGGCCTGGACGTGATAGGCGACGGCGAACAGTCGCGCCAGCATTTTGTGCACGGCTTTCTCGAGCAGGTCGAGGGCATTGACTTCGAGCACAAGGTCAAGATGGGCATACGCGACAACCGCTACGACGCCATGGTGCCGCAGGTGGTGGCCGCGCTCAGGCTCAAGGGCCGCGTGCACGCGGCCGAGGCCCGGCTGCTGCGCGCCCACACCGGCAAAAAAATCAAGTTCACCCTGCCCGGGCCCATGACGATTGTCGACACCGTGGCCGACCGGTTTTACGGCGACAAGGTCAAGATGGCCATGGCTTTTGCCGAGCTGCTGAACCAGGAAGCGCTGGCCCTGCAGGCCGACGGCGTGGACATCATCCAGTTCGACGAGCCGGCCTTCAACGTCTATATGAAGGACGCCGCCGACTGGGGCGTGAAAGCGCTGGAAGTCGCGGCCAGGGGCCTGACCTGCACGACGGCCGTGCACATTTGCTACGGCTACGGCATCAAGGCCAACACCGACTGGAAGGCCTCGCTGGGCGAGGAATGGCGGCAGTACGAAACCGTGTTCCCGGCGCTGGCCAAAAGCAGTATCCAGCAGGTGAGCCTGGAGTGCTACCACTCGCATGTGCCGCCGCACCTGATGGCGCTGCTTGAAGGCAAGGACGTGATGGTCGGCGTGATCGACGTGGCCAGCGACGAGATTGAAACACCCGAACAGGTGGCCGACACCATAGGCAAGGCGCTGCAGTATGTGCCCAAGAACCGCCTGCTGCCCTGCACCAATTGCGGCCTGGCGCCCATGGACCGGGAAGTGGCGCTTAAAAAGCTGCAGGCCCTGGCCCAAGGTGCAGCGCTGGCGCGTGAGCGCTACAAATAAACCTTATTCAGGTTTGATGAGCGCCAGGCACAGCCGCTCCATCTGGCGTGCCCATGCGGCGCTTTCGATGTCGCTGAGGCTTATCAGCAGGCCGTAGCGGCGCCCGCCCCAGACGGCCAGGTGCATGGCCTGGATGGTTTCGGCCGGCGGCCGTTGCGGCAGGTCGGTGCAGGCATCGAACACCCGCGTCCAGGCGGCCAGCAATTCCTCGTGCACACGCCTGTGGTGTTTGCCCTCGGCAATGCCGGCCTCCAGCGCCAGCATGCCGGCGTCAAACCAGGGCAGCTCGGGCGAATCCACACCGCAGGCCAGGCGGACCAGCGTGCGCAGTCTTTGTTCGGCGCTGAGCCCGGGCGGCGTGACAGCCTGCTGCTCTATCGCCAGCAGCAACTGCTCCATGCAGTGCCGCACATAACCCGACAGCAGCGCGGCCTTGTTGGGGAAATAGTCATACAGCGTGCCGACCGAGATGCCGGTTTCCAGGGCCACCGCGCGCGTGCTCACGCCGTCCCAGCCGTCGCGCCGCCAAATCCGAACAAAGGCGTCATAAATGGCCTGCACGGTGAACACCGCGCGCGCCTGCGTGGGGCGTTTCAGGGGCTTGGCGGCCGGCGGCTTTCCGAACCCGGGAGGAGGGCGGCGGCTATACATTGGTCATCACTCACCGATCAAGGATGAAAGAAGGCACCATGAACAATCCGGCCCTGCTGACGCGGCTGCTCACGCGTAAAAATGCATTGAATCACACCCGGGTGGACCGGCAACAGTCTGCTGGCGACACCCCGGGCGAAGCCGTCCTCAAAATCCGCCGCGTGGCCGTGACCACCAACAACATCACCTATGCGGCTTTTGGCGATGCCATGCAGTACTGGGATTTTTTCCCGACCGGCGAGGCGGACTGGGGCCATATGCCGGTGTGGGGCTTTGCCGACGTGGAAAGCTCCAGCGTGCCGGGCGTGGAAGTGGGCGAGCGCTTCTACGGCTACTTCCCGCTTGCCAGCCATTTGCGTGTGCGGCCCGAACGCGTCACTCAGCGAGGCTTTTACGACGGCGCGGCCCACCGCAAGGCCCTGACCTCGGCCTACAACCAGTACATGCGCTGCAGCGCCGACGCCGCTTACCGCGTTGAGGACGAAAACTACCAGATGCTGGTGCGGCCGCTGTTCATCACCTCCTTCATGCTGGCGGATTTTCTGCAGGACAACGCCTTCTTCGGCGCGCGGCAGCTGGTGTTTTCCAGCGCATCGAGCAAGACCGCCTACGGTACGGCCTTTTGCCTGGAAGCTTTTATGCAGGTCAAACGGGTCGCGCTGACCTCGGCGCGCAACAAGGGTTTTGTCGAGGCACTGGGCTGCTATGGCGAAGTGGCAAGCTACGAGAATTTGACCAGGCTGGACCGTGGCACGCCCACGCTGTATGTGGATTTTTCGGGTGACGAGGGATTGCGCATGGCGGTGCACACGCATTTCGGCGAATCGCTGGTCTACGACTGCTATGCGGGTTCGGCGCAGAACACGCAGTTCCTGCGTCCGCTGGACATGCCGGGCCCCGAGCCGAAGTTTTACTTCGCGCCGGTGCAGATACGCAAACGCAATGCCGACTGGGGCCATGCCGTGGTCAACCAGCGCTTCAATGAAGCACAGCTGGCCTTTATCCGCCGCGTCAGCGATACGCGGGATCCCTGGATGCGGGTGCGTGAGCACCGCGGGTTTGAGGCCGCGCAAACCTTGATCGACGATATGCACGGCGGCCGCATAGACCCGCTGGAAGGACATGTGGTGATGCTGGACTGAATGCCGGGCGCTGGTGTACGCTGGCGGCATGAGCCAAGACCCCACGCTGCCCCACCACCCGCACGACCACGACCATTCCCATGGCCCCGGGCACACCCATCCCCATGCCCAGGGCCAGGCCGACCCGCCGTGGAAACATGATGGCGTGCGTGTGATCGCGGGCAACCAGCTCGACAGCAACACCGCGCAGACACCGGGCATGGACAGGCGCGCCGCCGTCAACTTCGCCCGTGTGGGTGCGCAAAAGCTGTGGGCCGGCACCGTCACCATCCATGCCGACGCCAAGACCGGCGCCCACCACCACGGCCACCTGGAGAGCGTGATCTATGTGATACGCGGCAAGGCCCGCATGCGCTGGGGCGAGCGCCTGGAGTTCACCGCCGAGGCGGGCCCGGGCGACTTTATTTACGTGCCGCCCTATGTGCCGCACCAGGAAATCAACGCCAGCCCGACCGAGGTGCTGGAGTGCGTGCTGTGCCGCAGCGACGGCGAGGCGGTGGCCGTCAACCTGGAGATCGAGCCGGTCGAGAAACCCGACACCGTGCTCTGGGTGGACCCGACCCACCCCCACGGAGGCGTCTAAAAACGCGTGTAAAGCGCAGGTCAATGCTTTGTGAGGGCGGAATAAAGGCCGGCCAATGTGCGCATAAACGCACGCTTTCAGCAGGATGCGGAAAGCTTTCCTTACGAATGTCACTTCGTCCTACAGGATGTATCCAGGAGCGTGGTTACAACTGGGACTCCCCCTACAAAGGAGTTCCACCATGGATACCCAAAACCAAGTTGTTCCCGCTTCCCAGCCGGGCTTTGCCCAGCGCCTGCAGCACAGCAAGGCTCTCGTTGCCATCGTCGCCGTACTCGGCGTGACCGTCATGGCCCTGGCCGCAGCGCTGGTCGTGAACCGCTCCGACGCCCAGCCCGGCGTTTCGGCCTATGCCCCCGCCAATGAGCCTGCCAAGACCGCGAAGCTCGCGGCGGACAGCGCCAAACCACAAGCCGCCAAGCCGCACACCACCCCGACCGTGGTGGCCCAGGCCTCGCCGCGCGCCAATGTCTGCGCCGCCTGCGGCACGGTGGAAGCCGTGACGCCGGTGCAGCGCCAGGGCAAGGTCAACGGCGTTGATGTCGGCGGCACCACCATAGGCCTGGGCACTGTCGCCGGCGGCGTGGTCGGCGGCCTGCTGGGCAACCAGGTGGGCGGCGGCAACGGCAAGACGGCCATGACCGTGCTCGGCGTGGCCGGCGGTGCTTTTGCCGGCAACCAGATCGAAAAGAACATGAAGAAGGTCACCGTGTATGAAGTGCGCGTGCGCATGGATGACGGCTCGGTGCGCAATATGGAGCTGTCCAGCGCCGTGGCCGTGGGCGCCAAGGTGATTGTTGAAGGCAAGAACCTTCGTCTCGCCGCTTAGAAATAGAGCCCCCACGCTTTTCACTGCGCCTTCGGCTCCGTGTAATGCGCTGCCCCCCAGGGGGGCGCTGCGCCTGCGGCCCGGCTAAGCCGGTTCCGCGGCCCCTGTTGGACTAAGAGCGTCGCAACTTGCAGACTGCTTATTGCAAGAAAGAAAACCTATGAAAACACTCAAACCACTCCTGATGGCCGGTTTTGCCCTGGCTGCGGCCTTGTCGGCCGGCGCGGCCATGGCCACCGGCCCCTACGCGACCGCCACGGTCGAGGGCGCGCTGTCGCCCGGTGTTTACGGCCGTATTGAAATCGGCAACGCACCGCCGCCGCCCGTGATTTACGCGCAGCCTGTCATCATCCAGCGCCCGGTGGTGGTGCAGCAGCAGCCGCCCCTGTACCTGCATGTGCCGCCCGGCCACGCGAAGAAGTGGTCCAAGCACTGCGCGAAGTACAACGCCTGCGGCCAGCCGGTGTATTTTGTGAAAGTCCAGGGCGATGAGGACTATGAACGCGGCAAGCACAAGAAGCACAAGCATAAGCACGGACACGACTGAGGGCCGGGTCTTCCCCGACCTCCACTGAAAAGCCGGTGCCTGCCACCGGCTTTTTTCTGCTCGCCGGGCGGGAATAAACCCCGGGTTCGCGGGCCCGCCGCGGGGAGCGTAGCATTGGGGCCCTGTTGACCCCGACCCGCATCCGCAGAAAGACATTCCCATGAAAGCCATCTGGAACGGCGCAGTGATTGCGCAAAGCGACGACACCGTGGTGGTGGAAGGCAACCACTACTTCCCCGAGAGCTCGCTCAACCGCGACTACATCACCTTCAGCAACCACCACACCATGTGCTCCTGGAAAGGGCAGGCCAGCTATTACTCGCTGCTGGTCAACGGCGAGATGAACACCGACGCCGCCTGGTATTACCCCGATCCCAAGCCCGAGGCCGACAACATCAAGGGCCACGTCGCCTTCTGGAAGGGCGTCAAGATCGAGCCTTGAGAACCTGTTCTTAGGCGCAGCCACAGCTGCGATGCCGGCGATTCATGGAGGAGACCGGGTTTACCCTTTGTTCTCCGCCATTTGCCTGGAACGTTCTGAATGTAGTATGTATGCTTATTAAAAGCGGCCTCCCGGCCGCTGCTGATAAGGAGACTCCATGACGCTTTCCGCTCCCGATCCCGCGCTCATCGAAAAACTCGTGGTTGCCAACCGCATCCTCTACGGCCAGGGCGTGGTGGACGGCTTCGGCCATGTGAGCGTGCGCCACGACAAGTCGCCGGAGCACTTCTTGCTGTCATGCAACCGCGCGCCCGGCCTGGTCAAAAAAGCCGACATCCTGGTGTACGACCTCAACGGCGACCTGGTGGTCCCGTCCACACTGCGCTCCTACCTCGAGCGTTTCATCCACGGCGAAATCTACCGCGCGCGGCCCGACGTCATGGCGGTGGTGCACAGCCATTCGCCCAGCGTGATTCCCTTCGGCGTGACCGGCCAGCGCCTGCGCCCCATCTTCCACATGAGCGGTTTCCTGGGCAGCGGCTCGTCGCTGTATGAAATCCGCGAGTCCAACGGCAACACCGATTTACTGATCCGCGACATGGGCCTGGGCAAGGACCTGGCCAAGGCGCTGGGCCAGCACAGCTGCGTGCTGATGCGCGGCCACGGCTCCACCGTGGTGGCGCCCTCGCTGGAGCGCGCGGTCTACCGCGCCGTCTATGCCGAGGAGAACGCCAAGCTGCAGCTCAGCGCCAGCGCGCTGGGCCCGATTGAATTCCTGACGCCCGAGGAAGCCGACAAGGCCATGAACACCAACGAGGGCCAGGTCATGCGGCCCTGGGAGCTGTGGAGCCGGGCCGTCGGGGCCGTTGAGTAATCCCTTCATCACCGCAATACCACCCGTCAACGAAAAGGCACACCATGAAATTCCCCCGATTGCTGGCGCTGGCCGCCCTGATGTCCCTGAGCTGCCTGGGCGCCGGCCAGGCCCTGGCGCAGGACTACCCGTCGCGCGCCGTGCGCATCATCGTGCCCTATGGCACGGGCGGCGGCTCCGACATCCTGGCGCGCCAGATAGGCGCGCGCCTGCAGGCCATGTGGGGGCAGGGCGTCGCGGTGGACAACCGCGCGGGCGCCTCCGGCAACATAGGCACCGAGGCCGTGGTGCACGCGCCGCCGGACGGCTACACGCTGCTGCTGCAAAACAGCACCATGGTGGTCAACCCGGCCGTCAACGGCAAGCTCAACTATGACCCCGAAAAAGACCTGACGCCCATCATGCTGCTGGGCCTCACGCCGATTGCGCTGGTCTCGCACCAGAGCACCAACATCACCAGCCTCAAGGAGCTGGTCGCCTATTCCAAGGCCAATCCGACGGGGCTGAACTACGGCTCCTGCGGTGTCGGCACGCCCCAGCATTTTGTGATGGAGCTGGTCAAGCAGAAGTCCGGCGTCGCCGCCACCAACGTGGGCTACAAGGGCTGCGCCCCGGCCCTGACCGACGTGGTGGGCGGCCAGGTGCAGCTGGCCATCCTGAGCGCCAACCTCGCCGCGCCGCACCTCAAGACCGGCAAGCTCAATGCCATCGGCGTGTCGACCGCCACACGCTACCAGCTGATGCCGCAGGTGCCCACCTTTGAAGAGCAGGGCCTCAAGCCGCTGGATTTTTCCATCTGGTACGCGCTCATGGGCCCGGCCAAGATGAAACCCGAAGTGGTCGCCAGGATCTACGCCGACGTGCAGAAGGTGCTGGCCGAATCCGCCGTGAAAGAAAACCTCTCGGGCGCCGGTGTCGAGCCGCTGTCGGGCAATGGTGCGGCATTGTCCAAGCTCATCAAGGCCGATCTTGCGCGTTACGCGCAACTGGCCAAGTCGGCCAACATCAAGGCCGAGTAAGCCCAGGCTGCCGGTTTTCGGCGCTTTGTCTGACGGCGCCCGCGGGTGCCCTGGCCTATAAATGATGCAAGGCTGGCCTTTCAAGGGGCCGGCCGGGCCGGCATTGACCCGCCAGGGGCGGGTGCCTGAGAATCTGTCCAGGGTTTTCAAGGAGCGCATCATGTACAAACACATTCTGGTTCCCGTGGATGGCTCGGCCACCTCGCAAAAAGCCATAGGCAACGCGCTGGCGATCGCGCAGGCCTTCAAGGCCGAGGTGACCGTCATCTACGTCATAGACCCCTACGCTTTCACCGGGGTGGGCACCGATTTCGCCTACGGCCAGGCCGAATACCTGGGCGCGGCCACGGCCGAGGCTAACGAGGCCATCAAGGCCGCCAAGCAGGCTTTCGCGGGCGTGGGCATCGCCGCCACCGGTTCGGTCGTCGAGGGCCATGCGATCTACCGCGGCATCCTGGACACCGCCGAGTCGGTCAACGCCGACCTCATCGTCATGGGCTCGCACGGCCGTCGCGGCCTTGAAAAGCTGGTGCTGGGCAGCGTCACGGCCCAGGTGCTGTCGCATGCCCACTTGCCGGTGCTGGTGGTTAGGGACTAAGCTGTTCGTTCTCTCCCCAAGAGAATCCCGCGGCATTCACCGGCCAAACAAGGAGCTTTCCCATGGACTTGCTGAATCACGACCTGGCGCACGAGTTTCCGGAATACCTGCAGAAAATGCGCAGCCTCAAGGTGTCCGACCCGCACTTTGCCAGCCTCTTTACCCAGTACGACACCGACAACCACGCCATCGCCCGCTATGAGCAGGGCGTGGGCGCCATCACCGACGAGGCGCTGGAAGACCTCAAGAAAAGGCGGCTCAAGGTCAAGGACGAGATCTACCAGATCCTCAAGAAGTCCTGAGGCTGGCCCTTCGCGGGCTCCGCGCAAAGCCCTTAGGGCTTTTCATCAAACTGCCACGGAAGCCCGCTACGCTGGCGTGTTGCCGGTTTTCGGTTTTTGCGGGAGAGACCCTTGAATTCAAGCGACGAAGAGTTGATGCGGCGTATCCGCAATGACCTGCTCGACAGCCTCGACGAAGAGCTGGAGATGGAGATCGAAGACCGCACCGTGGACCAGCTGATAGGCGAGGACCGCGGCCGCAGCGCCAAGGACGCGGCCAGGGACAAGGAATACCGCCGCCAGTATTTCCGCGAGCTGTTCCGTCTGCAGGCCGAACTCGTGAAACTGCAGGACTGGGTGGTCGCCACCGGCCACAAGGTCGTGATTTTGTTTGAGGGCCGCGATGCGGCCGGCAAGGGCGGCGTCATCAAACGCATCACCCAGCGGCTCAACCCGCGCGTATGCCGCGTGGCGGCGCTGCCAGCCCCCAATGACCGCGAACGCACGCAGTGGTATTTCCAGCGTTATGTGTCGCACCTGCCGGCGGCCGGCGAGATCGTGCTGTTCGACCGCAGCTGGTACAACCGCGCCGGCGTGGAGCGCGTCATGGGCTTTTGCACCGACGAGCAGTACGAGGAATTTTTCCGCACCGTGCCCGAATTCGAAAAAATGCTGGGGCGGTCAGGCATACAGCTGATCAAGTACTGGTTTTCCATCTCCGACGAAGAGCAGCACCTGCGTTTCCTGGGCCGCATCCACGACCCGCTCAAGCAGTGGAAACTCAGCCCCATGGACCTCGAATCGCGCCGGCGCTGGGAGGAATACACCAAGGCCAAGGAAATCATGCTGGAGCGCACCCACATTCCCGAAGCCCCCTGGTGGGTGGTGCAGGCCGTTGACAAGAAAAAGGCGCGGCTGAACTGCATACACCACCTGCTGCAGCAGATGCCCTACCAGGAAACCGAACACCCGGCCATTGTGTTGCCGGAACGCGTGCGGCACGAAGACTATGTGCGCAATCCGGTCCCGCAGGACATCGTAGTACCCGAGATCTATTGAACACCCCCGTCCGGGCTCACTTCGTGTAGCCCGTTCCCCCCTCGAGGGGGCGGCGCCTGCGGCCCGGCAAAGCCGGTTCCGCGGCCCCCGCTGGTGGCTTTAATCCCTTACGTCTGCGACCGGGTTTGCGCCGAAGTCCGACCGTGCCAAATAGGCAATGATGCGCGCCGCCGCATCCTCAGGCGAGGTCAGCGACCCACCGGTCTTCAGGCCCACAAACGAAGCCCGGTCCGGAAAGGCCTCGGCCGGCGCGGCGCGCAGCTGTTCCTGCATGCCGGTGTCGATGACGCCCGGCGCCAGCGAGCAAACCTTGGCGCCGTGGGGCTTCAGGGCTTCGTCCAGCGCTAGGCTGCGCGTGAAGTGGTCCATGCCGGCCTTGGCGGCGCAATAGGCGGCCTGCGAGGCCATGGCGCGTCGTCCCAGCCCCGACGAAATATTCAGTACCTTGCGCGGCGCTTTCCAGTCTTCGGTGGCACGCAGGAAGGCGGCGGTGATTTGCATGGGCGCTTCCAGCCCGACACGCAGCGCGCGCGCCAGGTCGTCGCCGCCTATGGCGCTCAGCGGCGCGATCTGCGGGATCACGCCCGCATTGTTGATCAGCGTGGCGCTGGCCCAGGTTTGCTCGGCTTGCGAATCCTTGAGCCAGTTTTCCAGTTTGCCGGCCAGGGAGCCGCTGTCGGCCAGGTCATGCTCCCATTGCAGCGCCGTGGCGCCCACATGCCTGGCATGCGCGTCCAGGTCGGGCACCGAAGTGCGGGAGATGCAAAGCACCGTGTGGCCGGCGGAGAGCAACTGGCGCGCCATGGCCAGGCCCATGCCGCGCGATGCGCCTGTGAGGAGGGTGAGGTGTTTCATGGCCCCATGTTAGCGCCGGCCAGCCCGGGCTGCCGGCGCCACCGCTAGAAGCCGGGGGCGCTTTCAAACGACAAGGGGAGGCCGCTGGCCGGGTGCGTGAAGCGCAGCGCCGCGGCATGCAGCAGCAAGCGCGGCGCCTTGGCTTGCACTTCGGCGGGGGCATACAGCGCGTCGCCCAGGATGGGGTGGCCCAGGGCTTTCAGGTGCACACGCAGCTGGTGCGAGCGGCCGGTGATGGGCTCGAGTTCCACACGCGTGGTGTTCGCCGCCGCGTCAAAGGCCAGCACGCGCCAGCGCGTGCGGCTGGGCTTGCCGTTTTCGGTGGCTATGATGCGCAGGGGGCGGTTCGGCCAGTCCACGATGATGGGCAGGTCTATCAGGCCCCAGCTGTCGCCGCTGTTTGGCGAAGGTGGCGGCGAGGGCAGGCAGCCCTCCACCACGGCCACGTAGCGCTTGCCGACCTCGCGGCTTTCAAAGGCCAGGCTCAGCGCGCGCTGCATAGCCGCGCCGCGCGCCATCAGCATCAGGCCCGAAGTGGCCTGGTCCAGCCTGTGCACGACCAGCGCATCGGGGTAAACCGCCTGCACGCGCGCGCTCAGGCAGTCCTGCTTGTCTTCGCCGCGCCCCGGCACGGCCAGCAGGCCCGCGGGCTTGTCCAGCACCAGCAGGCTGTCGTCGGCATGCAGCAAGGCCAGGCCGGCGGCCGCGGCGCCATTACCTGTGAGGTCATTGTTTGGCGGCGTGCCGGCCTTCATGATTCAGCCATCAACAAAGTTTTTAACCAAGGAGAGAAACCATGACTGACGCAGGTGCCATTGCCATTGCATGTGGATTGATCATAGGCCTGGGTGCCATAGGCGCTTGCCTGGGCATAGGCGCGATGGGCGGGCGCTTCCTGGAAGGCGCCGTGCGCCAGCCCGAGATGATGGAGCCGCTGCAGGTCAAGATGTTTTTGCTGGCCGGGCTGATAGACGCCAACTTCCTGATCGGGGTGGGTATCGCCATGATGCTCTTGTTTGCGAACCCACTTTAGGGCTTGCAGGCCCGGATGAACCGGGTCAGCCCTTGGGCTTGGGCGGCGGGAAGTTATGAACCGTGGGGCCGCTGCGTTTGGCTTCGCGCAGCATGAAGAGGTAAAGGCTTTCGACCTTCTCGCGCGCCCAGGGCGTTTTGCGCAGGAACTTGAGGCTGGAAGCCACGCTGGGATCGCTGGTGAAGCAGCGTATGTTGATGCGCCGCCCCAGCTCTTGCCAGCCGTAGTGGCCTGAAAGCGCGGTGACGATGGCTTCCAGCGTCACGCCATGCAGCGGGTTGCCCGGTTGCATAGCCCCCACGCTCGGCACTGGCGTGTCCTCGCTGCCCCCCGAGGGGGCCAATTTTTCTTGGGGCAGCCCGGCGGAAAATTGCGGCGGGTTGGAGGCCATCAAAACCTCATTTGTCCTTGATCTTGCCGCGCGGGATCACCTGCGTGACGATGGTCGGGCGCACCGCGTCGGGCGAGACCGGCTTGGGCGGCGAGCTGTCCTTCTTGGGCTTTTTGACCATCTTGTTGTTGTTTTGCTGTCCTTTTGCCATGGTTTTCTCCGTCAGGTTGATAAGAGGGGATGCTGTGATTATCAATGCAACTTGATGCGCGGGCGATGGGTGCGGTCCAGCATTTCAGACAGCGTGATCAAGGCCGTTTTCTTGAAGCCGCCCAGGGCCAGCTGGTGTTGCTTGTGCAGGCCCCAGTACATGAACTTGGCCAATTGGCCCTCGATGAAAAAGCTGCCCTTGGTCAGGCTGCCCATCAGGCTGCCGACCGAGGAGTATTCGGACAGCGACACCAGTGAACCCTGGTCCTTGAACACAAAGGGCGCAACCGGCTTGCCGGCAATCAGGTCCTGCAGCGAGCGCGCCAGGTACATGGCCTGCTGGTAAGCGGCCTGCGCGCGCGGCGGCACCCAGGTGCCGTCGGGCTGCTGGCAGGCCGCGCAGTCGCCAAAAGCGTAAATGCTGGTGTCGCGCGTGGTCTGCAGGTTGCCGTTGACCATCAGCTGGTTGAGCTTGCTGGTCTCCAGCGCCTGGCCGCTTTCGGGCGTGCCGCCCAGGCTGCGCAAAAAGTCCGCCGCCTTCACGCCGGCGGCCCACACCGTGATGCTGGCGGGCACCACCTTGCCGCTGGCCATCTTCAGGCTGTCGGCGGTGACTTCGATGACTTTTTCATTGGTGTGCACCTCGATGGCCAGCTTGCGCAGCTCGCGCATGGCCGATTCGCTGAGGCGTTCTGGCAGTTGGGCCAAGAGGCGCGGTGCGGCTTCCACCAGCACGATCTGCAGGTCTTTTTCGGGGTGGATGTGGTCAAAGCCGTAGTTGGCCAGCACGCGCGCCGCGGCATGCAGCTCGGCGGCCAGTTCGACGCCGGTGGCGCCGCCGCCCACGATGGCCACCGTCAGGCGCCCGCTGCCGGCCATGCGCGGCACGGTCTGGGCGCGCAGGCAGGCGTTGATCAGCCTGTCGTTAAAACGCTTGGCCGCCTGCGGGCTGTCCAGCTTGATGGTGTGCTCGGCCGCGCCGGGCGTGCCGAAGTCGTTGGTCTGGCTGCCCACGGCAATCACCAGGGTGTCGTAGGCCAGCTGCTGGGCCGGCGTGATCTCGCGGCCGGCCTCGTCGTGGCTGGCGGCCAGCTGCACCGTCTTGTTCTGCCGGTCCACGCCGGTGAGGCTGCCCAGGCGGAACTTGAAGTGGTTCCAGCGCGCCTGCGCCAGGTATTCGATTTCCTCGGCGTGCGTGTCGAAACTGCCGGCGGCCAGCTGGTGCAGCAGCGGTTTCCAGACATGGGTGCGGGCGGCGTCCACCAGGGTGATTTCGGCCAGGCCTTTTTTGCCCAGGCGCTTGCCCAGCTGCGTAGCCAGCGCCAGCCCTCCGGCGCCCCCTCCAACGATGACGATACGGTGCATAAAACCTCCTGGGGTGTTGCTCTGTAGTTATGTCGCCATGTTAACTGGCGGACGGGTCGCCCCTGGACGGCGGCAATATCCCCTGGGGCGCCGCCTTCACCTGGCGCTGTTAAGCTTCACGCCCGCATGACGACACACACTTTCAAGGATTTGACCCGCCAGCGCGCTTATATGCGCATGTGGTTCGCGCGGATTTTCGGCACCACGGGCAACCAGATGCTGATGGTGGCCGTGGGCTGGCAGATGTATGAGCTGACCGGCAGCGCCTGGGACCTGGGCCTGGTGGGCCTGTACCAGTTCATGCCGGCGCTGCTGCTCACGCTGGTGGCGGGCCATGTGGCGGACAGGGTGCACCGCGGCCGCATCATCGCCGGCTGCCTGGTCACGCAGGCCACGGTGGCGATGATTCTGGTCGCCGCCACGCAGGGCTGGCAAATCGGAGGAGGGGCCCACGCCTGGGTTTCGCGCGAATTGCTGCTCGCGGTGTCGGTCCTGCTGGGGGTGGCCCGTGCCTTCCAGATGCCGGCGCAGCAGGCGCTGACCCCGGTGCTGGTGCCCCCCGCCATGCTGCCGCGCGCCATGGCCTTCAGCTCGGCCGGCATGCAGGCGGCGATCATAGGCGGGCCGGCCCTGGGTGGCGTGATTTTTGTGGCCGGCGCCACGGCGGTGTATGCCACCTGCGCCTGCCTGTTCGCCACCGGCTGCGGTTTGATCGCCGTGCTGCGCTACGACCACGCGCCGCCGCCGCGCGAGCCGGTGACCTTGCGCACGCTGCTGGCCGGCGTGGAGTTCGTCTGGCAGCGCAAGGCCCTGCTGGGCGCCGTCTCGCTGGACCTGTTTGCCGTGCTGCTGGGCGGTGCCACGGCGCTGCTGCCCATGTTCGCCAAGGACATCCTGCACGTCGGCCCCTGGGGCCTGGGCCTGCTGCGCGGCGCACCCGCCGCGGGCGCCTTGCTGATGTCGGCGCTGCTCACGCGCTGGCCGCTGGAGCGCCGCGTCGGGCCGACCATGCTGGCTGCGGTGGCGGTTTACGGTGTCTGCATGGTGGTGTTCGGCCTGTCGGCCAGCTTTGTGCTGTCGCTGCTGGTGCTGGCTATCTCGGGCGGGGCCGACATGGTCAGCGTGGTGGTGCGCCAGACCTTGGTGCAGATCGAAACCCCCAACGAGATGCGCGGCCGCGTCAGCGCCGTCAATTCGGTGTTCATAGGTGCGTCCAACCAGCTCGGTGAGTTCGAGTCCGGTGCCACCGCCGCGCTGCTCGGGCCTGTGGGCTCGGTGGTGGCGGGCGGTGTGGGCACGCTGCTGGTGGCGGCGGCCTGGTTCAAGATGTTTCCGTCGCTGTCGCGCCGGGATCGTATGGTGACTAGATAGTCCCCACGGCCGCTCACTGTTTTGAACTCGCCCGTATCCGGTTCACCTCCAGCGGCGTGATCTCGCTGGCCCGGTTGCCCCAGGACTGGCGTATGTGCGTGAGCACCAGCCCCATGTCGGCGTCATTGAGCACCAGCACAAAAGGCGGCATGCCGAAGGGCCGCGGGTTGCCCTCGGTGGCCGGTGCGTAGCCGCCGTTGAGCACGATCTGCACGAGGTTGGAGGCCTGGCCCATGGTGACGGCGCGATTGCCGGCCAGGGCCGGGTAGGCATTGGCGATGCCTTCGCCCTTGGCGCCGTGGCACTGGGCGCAGTGCTGTTCGTAGAGCTTGGCGGCGCGCTCCACCGACTCGCCCTGCGTCTTGATGGCGGCCGGCTCGGGGGGCGCTGTGTGCGAAGGGGGAAGCTCTTTGAGGAACTGCGCCATCGCGCCCAGGTCGGCGTCGCTCAAATACTGGGTGCTGCGCTGCACGACTTCGGCCATGGGGCCGGTGACCGAGGCGCGCGGCGACACGCCGTTTTTCAAGAGGCTCACGATGTGTTGTTTGTCCCAGTCGCCCACGCCCGCCTCATAGGGCGAGGCCAGCGAGGGCGCGTACCAGTTCTGCATGGGGATCAGGCCGCCGGCCAGGTCCAGGCCCTGGTCGCTGCCGCCCAGCGCGTTGCGCGCCGTGTGGCAGGCCGCGCAGTGGCCCAGGCCCTTGACCAGGTAGGCACCGCGGTTCCATTCGGCGCTGCGCGCGTTGTCAGGCTCATACACGCCGGGGCTGAAGAACAGCGCGCGCCAGACCGCCAGCGCGGCCTGTGACTGGTAGGGAAAACGCAGCGCGTGCGGCAGGTTGGGCGCCGCCACCGGGGGCAGGCTGCGCAGGTAGGCGTACAGCGCGTCCGAGTCCTCGCGCGTGACCTGGGTGTAGCTGGTATAGGGAAAGGCCGGATAGAGCAGCCGGCCGTCCTTGGAGCGGCCGTTGTGCATGGCACGCCAGAAATGGGAGGCCGACCAGCCGCCTATGCCGGTCTTGTCGTCGGGCGTCAGGTTGGAGGTGAAGACCGTCCCGAAGGGGGTGGCGATGCCGCGCCCGCCCGCATAGGCCTGGCCGCCCTGGGCAGTGTGGCAGGTCTGGCAGTTGCCGGCCCGCGCCAGGTAGGCGCCGCGCGCGATCAGCCCGTCGCTGGGCGCGGCGTTGGCCACCGGTGCTTTTACGTCGACTTCGTCGCGCACGTTGAGGGCCCACACGAGGGCGGTGGCGCCGACGGCGAGCACCACCAGCGCGAGCAGGAATTTCAGGGCCTTCTTCATTTCTGCGCCTTTGTGGACGCAGGCAGGGTCGCGCTGCCGCAGGTGATGGCGCTTGCGCCCGATGGCAGAGGCGGCAAGCTGCTGGCCGGCTTGGTGCTGGCGGGCAGGGGCTGTGCGGCCGCCCAGCTGGCCACGGCATTGATGTCTTCCAGGGTCAGGCGGGCCACCACGTCCTTCATGCAGTCAGGCGCGTGCGCGCGGCGCTGGCCGGCCTTCCAGGCGCCCAGCTGTGCATTGAGGTAGTCACGTGGCAGGCCCAGCAAGCCGGGGATGGCGGGCGCCACCCCGGTCATGGCCTGGCCGTGGCATTGCACGCAGGCCGGCAGCTGGCGCGCGGCATCGCCTTCGAGCACCAGCTGGCGGCCGTGGCGCAGCACCTCGGGCGCGGCGGCGGCGGGCAGGGGCGCCGGGTAGGGCACTTCGAGCTGCGAGAAATAGGTGGCGATCTCCATCAGGTAGGCGTCGCTCAGCGGTTCAATCAGCTGCGTCATGAGGCCGTAATGGCGGCGCCCGTCGCGGAAATTGAGCAGCTGGTTGTAAAGGTAGCCGGCCGGCTTGCCGGCCAGGCGCGGGTAGTAGCCGTCCGGCGCGGCGCGGCCTTGCGGCCCATGGCAGGCGGTGCAGGCCATGGCGCGCTGGGCGATGCTGTCTTCAAAGGGTGGCGGCGCCGCCACGGCGGCGCCGGCCGCCGCCCAGGCCAGGGCGGCCGGCAGCGCATGCCGGGCCAGCGCGCGCAGCCAGGAATATCCAGAACAGGTCTCATGCATGAAGGGATCATGCCCCACATGGGCAGTCCGCGTAAGCATCAGTTGCCGACGAAAAAAGCGTATCAGATGAAAAACAGCAGAAAATTGCAATATCAGATTGGGCGCTGGCCGGGCCCAAGCCGGGTGCACCCCTACACACACTTCATGAAACGCTACGAACAACTGGTCGAACTGCTGGCGACCGACATCCGCAGCGGGCGCCTGGCCCCCGGCACGCGCCTGCCGTCTATACGCACCGTCACCGCGCAGCACGGCCTGAGCGCTTCCACCGCTTTCAAGGCCTATTACCGGCTGGAAGAAAAAGGCCTGGTGCGCGCGCAGCCGCGTTCGGGCTATTACGTGACGGCCTCGTCCATGCAGCAGCTCGCGGCGCCGGCGCGCGGTGCGGCCGACGGCAGGGCCGGCAAGGCGGCCCGCGTGGCGCCGCGGCCGGATGTCAGCGAACTCGTGTTTGCGGTGCTGGGCGCGGCGCAGGACCCGGCCATCGTGCCCCTGGGCTCGGCCTTTCCCGCGCCCGGGCTGTTTCCGCTGCAGCGGCTGGGCAAGTCGCTGGCGCGCAGCGCGCGGTTTATCCAGGGGGCGGACACCGTGGCCAGCCTGCCGCGCGGCGATGAGGGCCTGCGCCGGCAGATCGCGCTGCGCTACCTGGGCCTGGGGCTGGCGCAGCCGGCCGAGGAGCTCATCGTCACGCACGGCGCGCTGGAGGCGCTTAACCTGTGCCTGACGGCCGTGGCCCAGCCCGGCGACCTGGTCGCGGTCGAGTCGCCCGGCTTTTACGCCAGCCTGCAGGCGCTGGAGCGGCTCAAGATGAAAGCACTGGAAATCCCGGTGCATCCGCAGGACGGCCTGGACCTGGCAGCGCTGGCCGACGCGCTGCAGCGCCACCCGGTCAAGGCCTGCTGGTTCATGACTTCGTTCCAGAACCCCACGGGCGCCAGCCTGTCGCTGGAGAAAAAGAAGGCGCTGGTCGCGCTGCTGGCCGCGCGCGACATTCCGTTGATCGAGGACGACGTGTACGCCGAGCTGTATTTCGGCCACCGCGGCTTGCTGCCGGCCAAGGCCTTTGACCGCAAGGGCCTGGTGATGCACTGCGGCTCTTTCAGCAAGACGCTGGCGCCCGGCTACCGCGTGGGCTGGGTGTCGCCGGGGCGCTTCGGCCAGCAGATAGAGCGGCTCAGGCTGATGACCACGCTGTCGGCCAGCCTGCCCGCGCAGCTGGCGATTGCCGACTACCTGCAGCACGGCGGTTACGACAAACACCTGCGCAAGCTGCGCCATGCCTTGGAGTCGCAGCTCTCCAGCCTGCTGGCGGCCATTGCCCGCCATTTCCCGGCGGACGTGCGTGTGTCGCGCCCCGCGGGCGGCTATTTTGTGTGGGTGGAATTCGCCGAGGGCTTTGACGCGCTGGCCCTGCACCAAGCGGCACTGGAGCTGGGCATAGGCGTGGCGCCGGGCCCGGTGTTTTCAGCGCGGCGCAACTTCCGGCACTGCCTGCGGCTCAATTACGGCCATCCGTGGAGCGAACGTTTTGAGGCGGCGATGCAGGGCCTGGGAATGCTGGCGCGGCGGCAAAGCCCTTACGACAAGGCTGCGGGCTGAGCGTTGCCGGCTTGCCTAGCGGTGCTTGTCCGGCAGGGCGCGCACGCAAGCCACAAAGTGGTCCCAGCTGGCCTGCACTTCCTTGACGCGCACACCCTTGTCGAGCACCGCGCCGCAGGCGGCTTCGGCGCGCCGCACCACCTTGGTCAGGGCGCTGGCGGGCAGGGGCGGTATCTGCGCGCGCAGACTGTCGGCCTTGCTGCGCATCTGGGCGATGGCGTCCTTGGCCAGGGTCTTGTTGCCGGCACAGGCGATCATGCCAATCATTTCGGCCATTTCACCAAAGGCCGGGTCCAGGTTCCAGAGCGCCGCCGTGCCCAGCGCCAGCGCCCACATGCGTTTGTTGCGCGTTGGCGCTGCAGCGGCCTGGCCGTCCTCGGCCGGCTGTGGGCCGGTGGGCTGGGTGTCGGGAGGGGATGGATTCTTCATGGACGGCATGTCTTGTATAGACAAGGCAATATTCTGCCCGAGTCGGTCGGCCGTGCCGGCCCGGGCCGGCAAAACCCGGTTTTGCGCCAAGGAAAGCGTTGACAGCCGAATAGAAAGGGCGCCGGTTCAGCCGCCGTCGACCCAGCCGGCAATACGCCGGCACATCCAGTCCGCATCGTCATGCGGCAGGTCGTGGCCGGCCCAGGGGTGCACGTGGTGGGCGGCCTGCCAGGCCTGGGCCAGCCGGGCCGAGCAGCGCGGGTGCACCAGGTGGTCGGCCGCCGACGACAGCACCAGGGCCGGGCAGGCCGGCGGCGCGGCCATGCTGAAGGCAGCCGCGGCCTTGAGCTGGCGCCAGGCGTTGGCGATGCTCACGGGCGCGTCCTGACGGATGCGGGTCCATGCGGCAATATCCTGCTCCAGCGTGGCCGCGCGGTTGCAGGTGATGCGGTGGATCACGCGCTCGGCATGCTCCGCGTCGCGCCAGCGCGCGGCCACCAGCGCCAGCGGCAGCCAGTTGCCGGGGCGCAGGCGTTCGCTGGCGCGGCCCAGCGGCCGCATGCTGGTGTTGACCAGCACCAGTCGCTCGATTTCCTGCGGATAACGCCGCGCCCAGTCGGCGGCTACCATGGCGCCCAGCGACATCGCCACCAGGCTGTAGGGTGGTGCAAGCCCGCGCGCGCGCAGCTGTTCGCGCGCGAAGTCGGCCATGGCGCCCACCGTGGCCGGCGAGGCTTCGCGGCAGTACACGCCGTTGCCCGGCAAGTCCAGCGCCAGCACGCGGGTGGCAGCGCTGGCCGAGCCCGGCAAGGCGCGCGCCAGCCGCTCTGCGAAATCGCCCCAATGCCGTGCCTCGCGGGTCAGACCCCTGAGCAGCACCCAGCTCATGCGAGCATCCGCCTGGGCCGCCAGTGCGCCGTGGCCAGCCGCGCGAGCTGCGCGCGCCGCTCGTCCGAGGGCAGCCAGTTCGGCGCGGCAAAGGCGGCGCGCGTGAGGAAGTCCAGCAAGTCCGCATGGCGGCGCAGCACGCGCTTGGTGCGGTGCGCCTTCATGGGGTTGAAAATGCCGTGCCGAGAAAACAGCTGGCGCGGGTTCTTGCGTATCCACAGCCAGGAGCCCAGCTCCAGCGTCATCGGCAGGAACACATGGCGCGGCGGCGCGTGGTCGTAGGCATGGTCCCAGAGGTCGCCGTGCAGCAGGTACTGGTTGCTCTGCGGCTCGAAGCTGTAGGCGTGGTGCGGGTGCGACTGCTCCAGCATGGTCCGCAGCGCGAACATCTCGGGCAGGTGCGCCATCAGCCGGCGCGTCTTGGCATAGGGAAACCACAGGCTGTCGTCAAAGCCGTAGCCCGAATGGCAGTCCAGCGCCAGGCTGAAGGGGCGGCTGGCGAGCTGCTCGCCCACCACCCGCAGCAGGGCCGCGCTTTCGGCCTCCATGGGCGCGCCGGGCCGGCCGCAGTACCAGGGCAGCAGGGGGCTGATGGTCTGTCCGCCCGCGAGAAAGGGCACATGGCTTTCGGCCCGCTGCGGCGCGTTGCGCATCAGGTCCACGCCCTGCGGGTTGGCGCGCTTGTGCGCCCACATGCCGCCCGGGTTCACGATGGGCATGAAGACCAGCCGGATTTTTTCGAGCTGGCGGTGCAGCAGCTCGTCCCACTCCAGGCGAAACAGCAGCGCGCGCAGGTAGTGCAGGATCAGCTGCGTGCCTATGCGCTCCAGCCCGTGGATGCCGCCGAAAAACCCGACGGCCGGCGCCTGCGGGTCGGCCGAACCTATGCTGGCCGTGTAGAGCGGAAACGAGGGCCCGGCCGTGTGCGCCTCGGCCACCACCGCCACGTCGAAGTGGGCGCTGCCCGCCAGCAAGATGGCCTTTAGCTCCTCGAGCTCCGCAAAACTCGCGGCCGCGTCGCGCGCCGGCGTCAGGCTGTAGGGGCTGTGCAGGCTGCGGGGGCTTTGCACGGCGGCGGTCGGCGGCGGGATTTCCATCCCTGAGATGCTGGCACAGTTGTTTGACGGCGCGCTACATGCCGGCCGGGTTTTTTGTATCGGATGCCCTTCAGTTGCCGGTTCGTTGCTCGATCGCGGCAATCACCTGGCGCATGGCCTTGTTGACCGGCTTGTCGCCGCGCATGACAAGCGCCAGCGTTCTTTGCAGCCGCGGGTGGAGCGGGTGCACGGCCAGTTCGGGATGCTGGCCTGGGCCGGTCACGGCCATGGCCGGCAGGATGCTGCAGCCCAGGCCGGCGGCCACCATCTCCTTGATGGCCTCCACGCTGCCCAGTTCCATCACAGGCCTGGGCGCATGGCCGGCATCGTGAAACCACTGGTCGATGATCACGCGGGTATTGGCCGCCGGCTCGAACAGCACCAGCTCGCGTTTGGCCAGGAAGGCCGGCGTGATCCTGGCGGGCAAGCCCGTCTCGCGCCTGGGAATGACCGCCACAAACTCGTCGTTCAGCATCGGTGTGGTGACCAGCGCGCGGCGCTTGACGGGCAGGGTCACCAGCGCCATGTCCATGGTGTTGCCTTCCACCGCCTTGACGAAATCGGCGGTATTGCCGGTGCTGACCAGCACGCTGAGATTGGGAAAACGCACCCTCAAGGAACGCAGGATGTGCGGCAGCAGGTAGAGGCAGGCCGTCGCGCCGGTGCCCAGCGTGACGCGGCCGGTGACGTCGGCCGAATGCGCGGCCATGGCCGTCATCACGCCTTCCACCGCCGCATCCACGTGCCGGATTTGCGCCAGCAGGTCCAGCCCCGCCGGTGTGGGCGCGGCCCGGCGCGCCACCCGCTCGACCAGGCGCACGCCCAGCCGCTGCTCCAGCTGCCGCACCTGCAGGCTGATGGCCGGCTGCGACAGCCCCAGCCTTTCGGCCGCGCCCGAAAAGCTGCCGGTTTCGATGATGAGCGCGTAGGTGCGCAGGTGGTCGAGGTTGAGCATGCAAAGAAATTCTAATGAAAACCATAAGTTTTCACATGTTTACTTATGCTTGGCCTTGCGCAACCATGACGGCATGCAGCATCTTTCTTCACCGACTCCCCCTGTGCCTTGCGCCCTTCCCGCCAATGGCGCGCTGTCCATCCGCCCCTGCGCCGAGAGCGACATGGCGGCGATCCAGGCCATCTACGCCCACTATGTGGCGACCAACCTGGCGACCTTCGAACTCGAGCCGCCCAGCGTGGAGCAGATGCGCGCGCGCCGCGCCGACATCCTGCGCGGCGGCTATCCCTACCTGGTGGCGCAGCGGGACGGCGAGGTCGTGGGTTATGCCTATGGCAGCGCTTACCGTTCGCGGCCGGCCTACCGGCACACGGTGGAGGACTCAATTTATGTCGATCCCGGCATGCGCCAGGCCGGCGTCGGCAGCGCCTTGCTGCGCGAGCTGATCCGCGAGTGCGAGCAGCGCGGTTTCCGGCAAATGGTGGCTGTGGTCGGCAACAGCGCCAACACCGGCTCGTTGCGGGTGCATGAGGCGCAGGGTTTTGCCCGTGTCGGCACGCTGGGCTGCGTGGGCTACAAGTTCGGCCAGTGGGTGGACACGGTGCTGATGCAGCGCGCGCTGGGCGACGGCGCGGCCTCGCCCGGAGGCCTGCCGCCGCCTGCGCTTCAATCGGCCGGCGCGATCACCACGTCCGACAGCGGGTATGCCACGCAGGGCAGGATGTAGCCCGCTTTTTTTTCCTCGGCGCTCAGGCCCGGCCATTCAATGCGGTAGTGCACGCTGCCGCCGGCCAGCCGGCGTATGCAGGTGCGGCAGGTGCCGTTGCGGCAGGAGCTCGCCGGCGCCAGCCCCGCCAGTTCAGCGGCTTCCAGCAACGGCAGCATGGCCGGCGCGTCAAACACAGGGCCGTCCGGTGCCATACGCGCGCTGAAGATCCGGTTTTGCTCTTCTTCTTCTTTTGGGCCGCGAGTGGGCATGGGGGATGAAATCTGGGTGTGAAAACCGGCGGAAAAGCGCGGGAGTAGCGCTGAATTTACCCCAGAAGCGCCCTGAGGCCCGCCGGGAGGGCGGCACAGGCCGCGATTTGCGCGACAATTCCGCTCCCCCCGAATATTTTCCGCACCGATTCACCAGCAAGCGATTTTTCATGTCCAGTTATTCCATCCGTCCTGCCACGTCCCGCGACGCCAAAGCCATCGCCGAAATCCATGTCGCCACCTGGCAAGCCGCCTACAAGGATCTCCTGCCCGAGGATTACCTCGCCAAGATCACCGTGGAAAAACGCCAGGCCTACTGGCGCGAAGCCATCGAATTCAGCGAACCGCAACTGCTGGTGGCCACCGAAGGTGAACAGGTCGTGGGTTTTGTCGGCTTCGACCGCTCACGCGACGCTGGCACCAAATCCACCGTAGGCGAAATCTGGGCCTTGTATGTGCAGCCCGAACACTGGCGCAAAGGCGCGGGCCTGGCCCTATGGGACGGCGCGCGCGAAGGCCTGAAAGACGAGGGCTGCACACAGGTCACGCTGTGGGTGCTGTTGCGCAATGAGCGTGCTTTGGCGTTTTACGAGCACGCGGCGGGGTTCAAGAGGGAGATGCCTTCCCTCAAGACAGTGGCGTTTGGGAGTGCGAAGCTTGAGGAGATTCGCCTCAAACGTGCAGTGGACTAAGGCTGGGTCTTGCTCCAGCTGGGCGCGCTCTTCCTCCTCCTTCCTCTTTTAGTTCAGCTGGCCGGGTCTCGCCCCGGCGGGCGACTTACTTTTCTTTGCTTCGCCAAAGAAAAGTAAGCAAAAGAAAGGCGACCCGCAGTCTGGGTCCCTCCGCTTCGCTTCGGGCAACCTGCGGTGCTCGAGCCAAGCGGGGTCTGGCTAAACTCGCTGCGTTTCACTCCGCTCAAACAACGCCAGCCCTTATCCGCTTGTCTCTGCGCTCCTCGGCCCAGCCAGGACGGGGCAATCGCGATCGGGAACCGAATACCAAAAGACAAAGAAGACAAATACAAACAAGGACACGCCATGGCGTGTCCTTGTGGTTTTCGGTATTGGTATTTTTATCTCCACCCCTTGTGTATGCGCCGAGGAGCGGAGGTTCAGGCGGATCAGGGATCGCGTTGTTTGAGCGAAGCGCAGCGTAGCGAGTTTAGCGAGACCCCGCCTGAACCGAGCACCGCAGGTTGCCCCGGAGCGAAGCGCAGGGGACGCAGACACCAGGGTCGCCTTTTCTTTTGCTTACTTTTCTTTTGGCGAAGCAAAAGAAAAGTGAGTAGCTGCCGGGCTACCCCCGGCCAACCGCCCTCAGCAGAGTAAGCAAAAAGACGAAGAGAGGAGAAGGAGAGAAGGGGGAGAGCGCGCAAGGCCGGAGCAAGACCCGGCCCTCAAGAAGGAACATTCACAACCCGCTCATCATCCGGAATCAGCGGCGTCCCCTCATCGGGCTCCACCGGCAACTCCAGGCCTTCGTCGTCTTCTGCGGCTTCTTCGGGTGGGCCGTAGCGGGGCTGGCCGTTGTCGCTCAGGCGGGATTTTGGGGTGCGTTTTGCATTCCTGGACATGAAACTCTCCTTCGGGCCGGATGAGGTTTTGGTCAGGGCTTGATGATGGGAGCCTGTGCGGCGCGGCCCGCCAAGCCAAGTGACCGTTCTCCTGTCAGCCTGGTCCGACAGCCGGCCGGGCTTGCAACACTCTGTTGTCCTACATGCAGCCTGTCCGGCCGCGCACAGCCCGCTGCCTGGGTTGTGCCTACAGTGGTCGGACTTGCCGGATGATCTTTCGATGGCCTTTGGCACCGGCAACGCGACATCCGTATTTTGTGGAATTTTTTTGAAAGAAGCACCATGGACAAAACCACAGCATCGCCCGCCGCCGGCAACCCTATCCAGCGCGGCGTCGAGTCCGCCGGCGCGGCGCTCCACAGCGGGATCGACAAGGTGGCCGATCCGGCGCGCAGCGCGGTGGACCGCGCTTCCTCGGCCGCGCACCATGGCGTTGACAAGCTCGCCGGCACCGCCAGCGACGTGGCCGACCGTTTCGCCGACCAGACGCGCCGCATCAGCGAAGCGCCGGTGCACGCACTGGAAGTCTCCAAATCCTGGGTGCAGGAAAGGCCGCTGGAAGCCGTGGGCGCGGCCCTGGCCCTGGGCTTTATCCTGGGACGATTGACCGCGCGCTGAGCCTGCGCTCCCTGCCCGGAAAAGCCGCCTGCGGGCGGCTTTTCTTTTGCCGTCGCGGAAGTTAGGTAAAGTGGCGGCTCTTTCTCGGTGCGCCATCAATACAACACCATGCGCCGGATGCCTCTTTCCACACTCGCGGCTAGTTGCCGCGGCATTCACGAAAAGAACACCATGGCCAGCAGCCTGCTTGCATTGATTGACGACATCGCCACCGTGCTCGACGACGTGGCGCTGCTCTCCAAAGTCGCCGCCAAAAAAACCGCCGGCGTACTCGGCGACGACCTGGCGCTCAATGCCCAGCAGGTTGCCGGCGTCAAGGCCGACCGCGAACTGCCGGTGGTCTGGGCCGTGGCCAGGGGATCCTTCATCAACAAGGCCATCCTGGTGCCGGCGGCGCTGGCCATCAGTGCCTTTGCCCCCTGGGCGGTGACGCCGCTGCTGATGGTGGGCGGCGCCTTTCTTTGTTACGAGGGTTTTGAAAAACTCGCGCACAAATTCATGCACAGCGCGCACGAGCAGGCCGCCGAGCACGAGGCGCTCACGGCCGCGCTCTCCAATCCCGCCGTCGACCTGGTGGCATTGGAAAAGGACAAGATCAAGGGCGCGGTGCGCACCGACTTCATCCTGTCGGCCGAGATCATCGCGATCACGCTGGGCACGGTGCAGGCCAGCCCCTTTGTGACGCAGGTCGCGGTGCTGTGCGGCATTGCCGTGGCCATGACGGTCGGCGTCTACGGCCTGGTGGCGGGCATCGTCAAGCTCGACGACGGCGGGCTTTACCTGAGCCGGCGCACGGGCGAGGGCGCCTGGCCGCGCCTGCAGCGCAGTGGAGGCCGGGCGGTCCTGTGGGCCGCGCCCTGGCTCATGAAGGGGCTGTCGCTGGCCGGCACGGCCGCGATGTTCCTGGTGGGCGGCGGCATACTCACGCACGGCTTTGCGCCCTTGCACCACTTGATTGAAACGCTCACGCAGCAAGTGGCAAGCGGCGCCGGCGCATTCCTGGCCGCGCTCACGCCGCTGCTGATGGATGCGTTGGTCGGCCTGGTGGCGGGCGCGCTGGTGCTGCTGCTGGTCAGCCTGGCCAAACGCCTGAAGCCGAGCGCTTAGTCCTCAGGTGTGCGGGCGGGTTTGCCGTCCGGCGATTCGCGCTTGCTGTCGCCGGCTTCGCCCGCGGGTTGCTCGTCGTTCACGGGAAAAGGCCAGCGCCCTTTTTGGCGGGGCGGCGTGGGCAGCACGGCTTCCCGTGCCCGCTGCTCCAGGGCCTTGCGGCTTTCGGCATCGGGCGCGGGGGCTTTTAATCTTGGCATGTGAGGTCTTTCGCAGGCAGTGCAGGACGAATCCAGGAGGACGGATCGGACAGGCCTTCACCTTACTCGGCGAATGCCGCTTGCCCTGTAGGCTGTCAGTGACGCCGGCTGTAGGAGATGCCGGGCCGGCGGCTAATCGACCAGTGCTTCAGCAACGAGCTGCGCACGCGCGGCGCGGCCCGGCAGGCTGCTTTTGCGCTGGATCAGGTCGTGCCGGGCGAACAGGTCGGCGATCCAGTCGACAAAAACGCGCACCTTGTTGCTCAGGTGGCGGTTCGGCGGGTAGACCACGTGAATCGGCTTGGCCGCGGAGCACCAGCCGTTGAACAGCGGCTCCAGCGCGCCGCTGCTGATGTGCTGCTGTACCAGGAAGGTGACCGTCTGCAGGATGCCTAGGCCGGCCAGCGCCGCCGCCACGCCGGCGTTCGAGTCGTTGACCGAGAGCTGGTGGTAGCCCTCGACCTCCACACTTTCGCCATCCTTGTGCAGCGTCACGCCGTAGAGCTTGCCATCGCGCGGCGAAACATAGCGGATCAGCCTGTGCCCATGCGCGAGTTCCTGCGGATGTTGCGGTGTTCCATGGCGTTTGAGGTAGGCCGGCGAGGCGCAGGACATCAAATAGAACTCGCCGATGCGGCGCGCCACCAGCGACTGGTCGGTGATCTCGCCGCCGCGTATCACGCAGTCCACGTTTTCGGCGAGGATGTCTATGGGGCGGTCGCTCACGCCCAGTTCCAGCTGGATGTCGGGGTAGCGCGCATAAAAATCCGGCAGGGCCGGGATCACCACCGCCAGCCCCAAGGAAGAGGGGATGTCCACCTTGAGCCGGCCGCGCGGGCTGGCCTTGGCGCGCGACATGCTCGATTCGAGCTCTTCCATCTCGCCGAGCAGGCGGCCGGCGCGTTCGTAATAGGCCGCGCCGTCGGCCGTGACCGTGACCTTGCGTGTGGTGCGGTTGAGCAGCTTGGTGTCCAGCGACTGCTCGAGCGTCTGGATCAGCCGCGTCACCGTCGGCTTGGGCATGCCCATGGAATCGGCGGCCTTGGTGAAGGTGCCGGCTTCCACGACCCGCACAAAGGCCTGCATTGCGGAAAACTTGTCCATGAAAAGTCCTGTCCTGTGGTCCTGGTAAGGGTCTGTCAATGCACCGGAGGCGCCGCGGGCCGGTGGGCCTGCTGCCTCATCCCCTGGCGGCGGGTGGCCGCGAGGGTCCTGGGGAAAGCCGGGGAGATCCGCGAAGGGAAGTTCGCGGGGAAACTGCGAGGGGCGATTGTGACCATCATGGCGGCTTCCCGTGACGGCCGCCAAATAGCCCTTGGTCCTGTCCGGGTTTTCCCGGAGTCCGTGGACCCTGCCATGGGGGCAAGGCCCACACTTCGCGTCCCAAGCCTCAAGCCATAACGATGAAGCGGGCAGGGGCTTGCGCGGCAAACAGCCCGGTATGACAGCGTGGGGAGCTCAGGCATACCCCCGATTGTTGCACTGGTGAAATAAAGAATAAACGGAAAGGCTATTTATTAAGTGACACCCCGGGCGTATCTTCTGCTGCATTGCAACAAACCGGAGGCCCTACGCGGTCACGACGATGAAAAGCCAGCAGCCCGGCACGACAGGCGCCGACAAAACCAGCCCCCCGTGGGTCGAAAAGCAGATCCAGCTTGCGCTGAAAAAGCCGCTGGATGTGCGTTTCTACGGCCGCCGCGGCAGCGCGGGCGTGTCGCCGCTGGTGCTGCATTTCCACGCGGGCGCCTTTGTGGGCGGTTCGCTGGAAGGCGGCTCCTGCGTGGCCGGGCTGCTGGCCGATGCCGGCGCGGTGGTGATGTCGCTGGACTATCCGTTGGCGCCCGAGCATCCGTTTCCCAGTGCCGTTGAAATGGGCTACGCCGCCCTGGAGTGGGCTTTCAAGGCCCGCCACAAGCTGGCCGGCGCGGGCGCGCCGGTGTTTGTGGCCGGCGAGGAAGCCGGCGGCAATATCGCCGCGGCCGTGGCGCTGATGGCGCGCGACCTGCAGGAGCCGGCGCTGGCCGGGCAGATATTGCTGTCGCCCATGCTGGACCCTTGCCTGGCCACGGCCTCGCTGCGCGACGCCGAAGCCGGCCCGGTCGGCTGCACCTGGGCTGACGGCTGGCACAACTACCTTCCGCGCCTGGAAGACGCCAGCCATCCCTATGCCGCGCCCGGTTCGGCCTTTCGCCTGGCCGGCTTGCCGCCCACGCTGCTGGTCACGGCGCAGGACGACCCGCTGCGCGACGAGACGCTGGCCTATGCCGCGCGCCTGCGCGCCGCCGGCCTGGTCGCGCTCGACACGGTGCTGCCGGTTCCCACCGGCTGGCCCTGCAGCTACCTGGAACCGGCCGACCCCAAAAAGGCCTGGGGGCCGCTGCTGCGTGAGCGCTTCGGCCGATTTTTTGCCACCGCGCTGGATGCGCGGACCGCCGCGCACGGCGCGGTGGCCTGAGTTGTATCGCTTCGATTTTTTCTTTGAGGGAGTTCACCATGCCATTGATTCATCCGGATACCGATCAGCGCCGCGCGCAAGGCCGCGGCGGCTTGATGTCCCTGCACGGGCAACGTGTTAGGCGCCATGCGCTTGACCTCAACTTAAGTTGAGGTTTTAGAGTCGCCGGTTTGCCCGACCTCTTATCTCCCAATTATTTTTCCGTTTACCCGTTTTCTTCATCCATCCCTTCTTCGAGAGAATTGACATGCCATCCATACAACTGCATACCCCCAAACGCCGCCTGCTGGCCGTGGCCCTCGCCGTGCTGGCCGTGACCGGTATTTCCGCCGCCGTGTTCGGCGTCTCCGGCACCCGCGCCCAGTCCGGTCCCGCCGCGCCGCAAGCCACCCCCGTCTCGGTCGCCACCGTGGTGCAGAGCGACGTATCCGCCTGGGACGAGTTCTCGGGCCGGCTCGAGGCGGTCGAGCGCGTCGACGTCCGCTCGCGCGTGGCCGGCACCATACAGTCGGTGCACTTTCGCGAAGGCGCGCTGGTTAAAAAGGGCGACCTGCTGCTGACCATAGACCCGGCGCCTTATGCCGCCGACGTGGAACGCGCCGATGCGCAGGTCGCCGCCGCCCAGGCCCGGGTCACCCAGGCCAAGGGCGAGCAGGAGCGTTCGCAGCGCCTGTGGAGCGAGCAGGCGATTTCCAAACGTGAATTCGACGAACGCACCAACGGCAAGGGCGAGGCCGAGGCCAACTTGCGCGCCGCGCAGGCGGCCCTGCAGACGGCGCAGCTGAGCCTGGGTTACACCCAGGTGCGCGCGCCGGTCTCGGGCCGCGTCGGCAAGCTTGAAGTAACCGTGGGCAACCTGGTTGCCGCCGGCCCGGGCGCCCCCGTGCTGACCACGCTGGTGTCGGTGAGCCCGATCTACGCGAGCTTTGATGCCGACGAACAGGTCGTCACCAAGGCCCTGAAAGACGTGGGCGGAAATGGCGGCAATGGCGGCCCGGCCAGCCGCAACCTCGAGCGCATTCCCGTGCAGATGGGCACGGCCGCCAGCACCGACACGCCCTTCGAAGGCAAGCTGCAGCTCGTCGACAACCAGGTCGATGCCAAGAGCGGCACCGTGCGCGCCCGCGCCGTCTTCGACAACAAGGACGGCCAGCTCATGCCCGGCCAGTTCGCGCGCATCCGCATGGGCCAGGCCACCAAGGGCACGGCATTGCTGATCAATGAACGCGCCGTCGGCACCGACCAGAACAAGAAGTTTGTGCTGGTGGTGGGCGCCGACAACAAGGCGGTCTACCGCGAGGTCACGCTGGGCGCCGCCGTCAACGGCCTGCGCGTGGTCAAGGGCGGCCTGGCCGCCAACGAACGTATTGTCGTCAACGGCCTGCAGCGCATACGCCCCGGCGCGCTGGTCGCGCCGCAAACGGTGGAAATGTCCGCCAAGGCCGAGCTCACCGAAAAAGCCGTGAAGGTCGCGGCCAAATCCTGAGCCGTCCTTGACACCTGAACAAGAAGAATCGCCATGAATCTATCCAAGTTTTTTATTGACCGGCCCATCTTTGCCGGCGTGCTGTCGCTGCTGATGTTCATCGCCGGACTGATCGCGCTGCGCTCGCTGCCGATCGCCGAGTACCCCGACGTGGTGCCGCCCACGGTGGTGGTGCGCGCCAACTACCCCGGCGCCAACCCCAAGGTGATCGCCGAAACCGTGGCCACGCCGCTGGAGGAATCCATCAACGGCGTGGACGGCATGCTCTACATGAGCAGCCAGGCCACCACCGACGGCCTGATGACGCTCAACGTCACCTTCAAGCTGGGCACCGACCCGGACAAGGCGCAGCAACTGGTGCAGAACCGCGTCTCGCAGGCCGAGCCGCGCCTGCCCGAGGAAGTGCGCCGCCTGGGCATCACCACCATCAAGAGCTCACCCGACCTCACCATGGTGGTGCACTTGCTCTCGCCCAACGACCGCTACGACATGACCTACCTGCGCAACTACGCGGTGCTCAACGTCAAGGACCGCCTGGCACGCATCAACGGCGTGGGCCAGGTGCAGCTCTTCGGTTCGGGCGACTACTCGATGCGCGTCTGGCTGGACCCGCAAAAAGTGGCTGAGCGCGGTTTGTCCGCCGGCGACGTGGTGCGTGCCATCCGCGAGCAGAACATCCAGGCCGCCGCCGGCGTGGTGGGCGCTTCGCCCGGCCTGCCCGGCGTGGACATGCAGCTGTCCATCAACGCCCAGGGCCGCCTGCAAAGCGAGGAAGAGTTCGGCGACATCATCGTCAAGACCGACAGGAACGGCGCCGTGACGCGCCTGCGCGACATCGCGCGTCTGGAACTGGGCGCGTCCGACTACGCGCTGCGCTCGCTGCTGGACAACAAGCAGGCCGTCGCCGTGCCGGTGTTCGCCGCGCCGGGCTCCAACGCCATCCAGATTTCGGATGACGTGCAGGCCGTGATGAAAGAGCTCAAGAAAAACATGCCCGAGGGCGTGGACTACGAGATCGTCTACGACACCACCCAGTTCGTGCGTTCCTCCATCGAAGCCGTGGTGCACACCCTGCTCGAGGCCGTGGCCTTGGTGGTGCTGGTCGTGATCATCTTCCTGCAAACCTGGCGCGCTTCCATCATCCCGCTGCTGGCCGTGCCCATTTCCGTCATCGGCACTTTCGCGGTGATGCACCTCTTCGGTTTTTCGATCAACGCGCTCAGCCTGTTCGGGCTGGTGCTGGCCATCGGCATCGTGGTGGACGACGCCATCGTGGTGGTGGAAAACGTGGAGCGCAACATCGAGGCCGGGCTGAGTCCGCGCGACGCCACCTACCGCGCCATGCGCGAGGTGTCCGGGCCCATCATCGCCATCGCCCTGGTGCTGATCGCCGTGTTCGTGCCGCTGGCCTTCATCACCGGCCTGTCGGGCCAGTTCTACAAGCAGTTCGCGCTGACGATCGCGATCTCGACCGTGATCTCCGCCGTCAACTCGCTGACCCTGTCGCCGGCGCTGGCCGCCATGTTGCTCAAGAGCCATGACGCTCCCAAGGACGCGCTGACCCGCGGCATGGACAAGGTCTTCGGCCGTTTCTTCGGCGCCTTCAACAAGGCCTTCAGCCGCGGTTCCGAGAACTACAGCCGCGGCGTCAAGGGCGCGATCTCGCGCAAGGCCGTGATGCTGGGCATCTACCTGGTGCTGGTGCTGGCCACCACGGGCTTGTTCAAGGCCGTGCCCAGCGGTTTTGTGCCCGGCCAGGACAAGCAGTACCTGATCGGCTTTGCGCAGCTGCCCGACGGCGCCACGCTGGACCGCACCGAAGACGTGATCCGCAAGATCAGCGACATCGCCATGAAACAACCCGGTGTGGAACACGCGATTGCCTTCCCGGGCCTGTCGATCAACGGCTTCACCAACAGCTCCAACTCGGGCATCGTGTTTTTGTCCCTGAAGCCCTTTGACCAGCGCAGGAGCGCGGACCTGAGCGCGGGCGCCATCGCCGGCCAGCTCAACGGCAAGTTCAGCGGCATCCAGGAAGCCTTTATCGCGATGTTCCCGCCGCCGCCCGTGCAAGGCCTGGGTACCACCGGCGGCTTCAAGCTGCAGCTGGAAGACCGCGGCTCGCTCGGTTACGCCGCGCTGGACAAAGCCACCAAGGACTTCATGGCCAAGGCCTACCAGACGCCTGAACTGGCCGGACTGTTCTCGAGCTTCCAGGTCAACGTGCCGCAGCTCTATGCCGACATAGACCGCACCAAGGCGCGCCAGCTCGGCGTGCCGGTGACCGACGTGTTCGACACCATGCAGATCTACCTGGGCAGCCTGTACGCCAACGACTTCAACAAGTTCGGCCGCACTTACTCCGTGCGGGTCCAGGCCGATGCGCCTTACCGCGCCCGCGCCGAGGACATAGGCCTGCTCAAGGTGCGCTCGGCCACCGGCGAGATGGTGCCGCTGTCGGCGCTGATGAAGGTCACGCCCAGCTTTGGCCCGGAACGCGCCATGCGCTACAACGGCTTCCTGTCGGCCGACATCAACGGCGGCGCCGCGCCCGGTTATTCCTCGGGCCAGGCGCAGGACGCGGTCGCCCGCATCGCGGCCGAAACCCTGCCGCCCGGCATCAGCTACGAGTGGACCGACCTGACCTACCAGGAAATCATTGCCGGTAACTCGGCCATGTGGGTGTTTCCGCTGGCGCTGCTGCTGGTCTTCCTGGTGCTGGCCGCGCAGTACGAAAGCCTGACCCTGCCGATCGCCATCGTGCTGATCGTTCCCATGGGCCTGCTGGCTGCCATGCTGGGCGTGAAGCTGACCGGCGGCGACAACAACATCTTCACGCAGATCGGTTTGATTGTGCTGGTGGGGCTGTCGGCGAAGAACGCCATCCTGATCGTGGAGTTCGCGCGCGAGCTGGAATTTGCCGGGCGCACGCCGCTGCAAGCCGCGATTGAAGCCAGCCGCCTGCGCCTGCGCCCCATCCTGATGACCTCGCTGGCCTTCATCATGGGCGTGCTGCCCCTGGTGCTGTCGACCGGCGCAGGCGCTGAAATGCGCCATGCCATGGGTGTCGCGGTGTTCTCGGGAATGATTGGCGTCACGGCCTTCGGCCTCTTCCTCACGCCGGTGTTCTACGTGACCTTGCGCCGCCTCACGGGCAACCGCCCACTCAAGCTGCACGGCGAGGTGCCGCACCTCGAGGCCTTCGCGGGCAGCGGCGGCGCAGGCGCGCACGCCCAGCCGGCCGCGCCCGTCAAGCTTCACGAATAACAACAAGCATCAAGTTACAGGAGTTCATCATGAACCACACATCATCAAAACTGCGCAGCGCGCTGCTGCCCCTGCTGGCCGCCCTGGTGCTGGCGGGCTGCGCCACCAGCGCCTCGGTAGACCCGGCCAGCATTCCCGCCGCGCCCGCGGCCTACAAAGAAAACGCCGGTGCGACGGCTGTTGCCACCGCGACGGCCCCGCAATCACAAGGCGCCTGGTGGAAGGTGTTTGCCGACCCGGTGCTGGACCGGCTGGTCGAGCAGGCCGGCCAGAACAACAACAGCGTCAAGGTGGCCGCGGGCCGCCTGGCCCAGGCGCGCGCGATCCTGCGCAACACCGATGCCGACCGCCTGCCCCAAGTGGGCTTGAGCGGTGGCGTGGTGCGCCAGAGCAATATCACCACCAACCGCGTCGCCCAGACCACGGTCACGGCCGCCGCCAATTTTTCCTATGAGGTCGACCTGATCGGCAAACTCTCGCTGAACTCGGACGCCGCCTCGCTGGATGCCCAGTCGCGCGAAGCCTTGTTGCGCAGCACCCAGCTGCTGGTGCAGGCCGACGTGGCCCAGGCCTACCTGAACCTGCGCGCGCTGGACACCGAACGCACCCTGGTGCGCGACACGCTGCAGGCCTATCGCAACACGCTGCGCCTGACGGAAATCCGCTTCAAGGAAGGCGACGTGGCCGAACTCGATGTGGCCCGCGTGCGCACCGAGGTCGCGGCCACCGAATCCGAAGCGCTGGCGCTGGACCGCCGCCGCGCCGAGATCGAACATGCGCTGGCCGTGCTGGTCGGCGAGGTGGCGTCCAGCTTTGCCGTCGCGCCCACCGAGTGGGCCACGGTGCTGCCCGTGATCCCGGCCGGCGTGCCCAGCACGGTGCTGGAGCGCCGCCCCGACGTTTCCGCCGCGCAAAGCAGTATGCAGGCCGCGCAGGCCCGCGTGGGTGTGGCCAAGGCCGCCTGGTTCCCGACCTTCTCGCTGACGGCCAACGGCGGTTATGCCGCGCCGGAAATCAAGGACCTGTTCAAGGTCTCCAGCCAGGCCTGGGGTGTGGGCGCGCTGCTGTCGCTGCCGATTTTTGACGGCGGCCGCCGCCAGGCCGGTGTGCAGAACGCGAATGCCGAGCTCGACATCGCGCTGGCCAACTACCGCGAGCAGATCCTCGTTGCCTTCAAGGACGTGGAAGACCAGCTCTCGGCCCTGCGCCTGCTGGCCGAGCAGTCGGAAGCCCAGTCGCGCTCGGTGGCCTCGGCCACGCGCGCCACGGTGCTGTCGGATTCGCGCTACCGCAACGGCTTTGTCAGCCAGCTCGAGCTGCTGGATGCCCAGCGCAGCGAGCTGCGCAACCGCCGCCAGGCGCTGCAGGTCAAGACCGCGCAGTATCTGGCGACGGTGGGGCTCATCCGGGCTTTGGGTGGCGGCTGGAACACTTGACTTGAACACCCCTGTCGGCGTTCACTGCGTGTAACGCCTTCTCCCCTCGAAGGGGACGGGCGCCTCGGGGCCGGCGAAGCCGGACCCCGGCCCCCGCTTGTAAAAAGCGCGCCGGGGCGGCCGTGCTCAATTGACCTTGTGTGTTTTCCGCGGGATGAATTCCGCGTGGGGTACGGCGTTGATATTGGGCAGGTTCATGCCGAAGCCGGGCGGCAGGTTATAGCAGCCGTCGAGGAAGGCCCCACCCACGCGCAGTGCTTGCGCCACCAGGCTTTCGGCTTCCTCAGGTCGCCAGGCAAAGCCCGGGGAGAGTTTCACAAAGGAGTAGCGGCAGTGGCCTTCCGACTGGACCAGGGCGAACTCCTTGCCTTGAATCAGCAGGTAGCTGAAGGACCAGTCCTTGCCGTTGATGAGGCTGACCTCCAGAAAATAGGCGTCGCGGCCCGGGTCCACGGCCCAGCTGCGGCGGCTCAGGTCAAACCGGTCCCGGGTGGGGTGGACAAAACCCATCAGCTGCTGCGTGAGTTCCGGGGTGTAGACCGCATCAAAAGTCTCCTGGCTGATGGGCTTGATTTCAAATGGCATGGTGTTTTTTGGCAGGCCTGAGAGCGGCCTGTCCTCTCCAGAAGCCGCACCATAGGAGCTTTCGCGGCGGGCATTGGCCTCGAATGTCCATGCGTGGAACATTGACGCTGGATTTTTGAAAATAGATGCTGTGTGACGGTTGGGACAGGGCATGCACAACAGCCGGTACGGACCCGGACTTTTACGGAAGTTCGACCCGAAAGGCGGCGATTTTCAGCATTGGCAGGCCGTTTTAAGGCCATTCAGCCCAAACAGGCGGCCGCATCTGTTAAAACACTTGGCTCCCTTTGCTGTGTTTGCCCCTGATGCCTGTTTCAACTCCCGTTTCTGTCTCACCGCCTGAACCCGTCCTGATCCACTGGACGGAGAGCGGCGAGGCCTGTTCCGCGCGCTGGCGCTCCGAGCGCGGCGCGGCGCCGCCCAAGCGTGTGGTGCTGGCCGACGACAGCATGAATGCCGACACGGCCTACCGCCTGGCCTGCGAGGGCACGGGGCTGCTGTGGCGCGGCGATTTCCAGAATGCCCGCATGCTGGTGCAGGCGCTGGCGCGCCGTGTCGACAAACCGGCCAAGCCCAAGCGCGACAAGCGCGTCAAAGCCCAAAAGGCCGGGGAGGCCGCAGAGGCCAGTGCCCCGGCCGAAGCGCCGGCGCCGGTATTCCCGCAGGCTTTTCACCTGCATCGCCAGGCCCAGGCGCAGCGTGCCCGTGTGCTCGGCATGGTGCTGGTCCCGTTTGACGCCGACTACGGCATTCCCTTGCGCCGCGCGCCCGATGCAAAAAAAGCTTGCGCCGAAGCCTGGGGCCCCGCCAGGGAAGGCGCGGATTCTTCCGTGGCATCGCTGCGTGAACTGATGGGCTTTATCAGCGCGCATGAATGGCGGCGCAAGGGCGTGCCGATTCCCGCGCTCGGCGAAGACGGGCCGCACAACCGCATCCACCCGCATTACGGCGTGTTTTCGCCGGTGCGCGGCGAATACATAGACCTGGTGGCCCAGGCACCCGTGCCCGAAGGCACGGCCGACCTGCTGGGTTTTGACATAGGCACGGGCACCGGCGTGCTGGCGGCCGTGCTGGCTTTGCGCAGCGGCGTGCAGCGTGTGGTCGCGACCGACCTGGATCCGCGCGCGTTGGCCTGCGCGCGCGACAACCTCAAGCGCCTGGGTTTTCCGCAGGTCGAGGTGCGCGAGGCCGACCTGTTCCCCGAAGGCCTTGCCCACATCATCGTCTGCAACCCGCCCTGGCTGCCCGCGCGCCCCGGCTCGCCGGTCGAGCATGCGGTGTATGACGAAGACAGCCGCATGCTGCTGGGTTTCCTCAACGGCCTGGCCGCGCACCTCGAGCCCAAGGGCGAGGGCTGGCTGATCCTGTCGGACCTGGCCGAGCACCTGGGCCTGCGCACGCGCGCCTGGCTCATGGAGGCCATAGACGCCGCGGGCCTCAAGGTCATAGACCATCTTGACGCCCAGCCGCAGCATCCCAAGGCCTCGGACGCAGGCGATGCGCTGCATGCGGCGCGCGCGGCCGAAGTGACCTCGCTGTGGCGATTGGGCGCCAAATAAGCTTGAGGCGCGATGAAGCCTGAAGCGCACGCCACCGTCCTGCTGGCCCCCATGGAAGGGCTGCTGGACTTTGTGCTGCGCGACATCCTCACGCGGGTGGGCGGCATAGACCGCTGCGTTTCCGAATTCATCCGCATCACCGACCAACTGCTGCCCGAGCGCGTGTTCTACCGCATCGTGCCCGAGCTGCACAACGGCGGCCGCACGCTGGCCGGCGTGCCGGTGCGTGCGCAGCTGCTGGGCTCGGACCCAGGCTGCATGGCCGAGAATGCCGCGCGGCTCGCGGGCCTGGGGCCGGACGGCATAGACCTTAATTTCGGCTGCCCGGCCGCCGTCGTCAACCGCCACGGCGGCGGCGCTTCGCTGCTCAGGGAGCCCGAAACCCTGACGGCCGTGGTCGGCGCCGTGCGCCGCGCCGTGCCCGCCCACATGCCCGTGTCGGCCAAAATGCGCCTGGGCTACGACGACGACGCGCGCGCCGTCGAATGCGCGCTCGCGATTGAAGCGGGCGGTGCCGGCGAACTGGTGGTGCACGGCCGCACCAAGGCCCAGGCCTACAGGCCGCCGGCTTACTGGGAGCGTATTGCCGACATACGCGCCGCGGTGAAGATCCCGGTCGTGGCCAACGGCGAGATCTGGACGGTGGAAGACGCGCGGCGCTGCCGTGAGCTCTCGGGCTGCGACACGCTGATGATAGGCCGCGGCGCGGTGCGCGACCCCGGCCTGGGCCTGGCGATCAAGGCGGACCGGCTGGGCGGCATGCAGGCCGCCGTGGGCTGGACTGAGCTGCTGCCGCTGGTGGCTGATTTCTGGCGCATCGTCTGCTCACGGATTGAGCCGCGCGCGCGGGCCGGGCGGCTCAAGCAGTGGCTGAATTTTTTGCGGCGGCGTTTCCCGGAAGCCGAGGTGGCTTACCAGGCGATCAAGACGGTCAACGACCCGGTGCTGGTCGAGGCCTGGCTGGCCCAGGCGCTGCGGGGCAAGGGCCTGGAAGAGCCTGCTGTGTGCCTGCGCGTGCCTGAAACTGTTTGAAGGGCGGGTGCCCGGCCGCTGACTATCGAGGCGTCGCTGCCGACACGCCACGCTTACCGCCCAGCGTGCCGCGCGCCATCGCATAAGCCAGCAATGCGCAGCCCGCGATGCCGGCCACCATGGGCAGTGCGCTGCCGTCGGCAAACACGCCGACCGTCGCCATCACCACCGCGCCGGTCACGAACTGCAGGGTGCCCATCAGCGCGGAGGCCGTGCCGGCGATTGCGCCATGCTCTTCGAGGGCGAGCACCGCAGTGGTCGGCACCACCAGGCCCAGGAAGCCATAGCCCACCAGCAGCAGCGCGATCATCACGTCCAGCCGTTCGATGCCGGCCAGGTTGACGACCAGCAGCAGCGCCATCACGGCCGCGTAGCCCGTAACCGCTACTTTGACGATGGGTACCAGGCCGAAGCGCGCCGCGAGCTTGCCGGTGAACTGCGAGACGCCGATGAAGGAGGCCGCGTTGACCGCGAAGGCGATGCTGTACTGGCGCGGCGTGAGGCCGTAGTGGTCTATCAGCACAAAGGAGGAGTTGGCCAGGTAGGCGAAGAAGCTCGAAATGCCGAAAGCGCCTATGAAGACCAGGCCCATGAAGTGGCGGTCGCGCAGCAGCACGCCGTAGGCCTTGATCGCGCTGCCGAAGCTGCTGTCCACGCGCTGCTCGGGCGGCCGGGTTTCGGGCAGGGTGAAGCCCACCAGCAGCAGCCCGGCGGCGGCGGCCACGGTGACGGCCCAGAACACGCTGCGCCAGCCGAAGGATTCGATCAGCAGGCTGCCGGCCAGCGGCGCCAGGATAGGCGAGACGCTGAAGACCAGCATCAGCAGCGACATCAGCCGCGCCGCGTCGTGGCCGGTGTGCAGGTCGCGCACCACGGCGCGCGGCACCACCATGCCGGCGCAGGCACCGAGGCCCTGGATGAAACGCAGCACCACCAGCGTGTGGATGTCCGGCGCGAGCGCGCAGCCTATGCTGCCCGCGGCAAACAGCAACAGGCCGAAATACAGCGGTGCCTTGCGGCCCACCATGTCGGACACCGGGCCGTAAATAATCTGGCCTATGCCCAGCGAGATGAAGAAGGCCATCAGGCTGGCCTGCACCGCGCCCATGGAGGCGTCCAGGGTCTGCCCTATGGAGGGCAGGGCGGGCAAATACATGTCGATGGCGAAGGGGCCGATGGCGGACAGCAAACCCAGCACCAGGGCTGCCCGGTAGAAACTTTTGGTCATGGATGGAAGTGGATCAGGCCGCCCGTGCGTTAAAAAACCGAGGGCTTGGCCCTTGCACAAAAGCGGTTTTGTGAAAGCTGCCAGGGCCGCTGCCGTGGCTGCAAAAAAATACCTGGCGCTATTGTCGCCGACCTCGGGCAGTCGCGCTGACGGGTGGCCGGGATGTGGCCAAGCGGGTGCCCTGTCAGGCCTGACAGGGCCGAATGGACCTGAAATGTAAGCAGCCCCTGGGTGCTGCGTCAAACTGTAATGAAGCGCTGAATTGGGCCTTAACCTGAACGCTTCAGGAAAGGGTTTTCATGCAAAGACGCGAATTTTCACAGGCCGCCCTGGCCGCGGGCGCCCTTGCGGCCCTGGGCCCTCTTACCGTGAGCCGCCAGGCGCAGGCCGCCGTGGCGCGCGCCGCAGCCGGCATGCCCGCCATGGGCACCAACCTCTCTGGCATGGAGTGGGCCAAGCCCGGCTTGCGGGCCAATACCAGTTCGGCGCCCAACTACCATTTCACCGTGCCGCGCAAGGCCGACGTGGCCTACCTCGCAGCCTGCGGCTTTGTGAAAAATCGCCTGCCTATCCAGTGGGAGCTGCTGCAACCCATGCTGCACGATACGGTGGCCAATGCAGCCGCGAAAGCGGCGATAGGCAACCCGGGCGCCTTCCACGCGGGCTATGAGGCCTTTATCACCGGCGTGCTCGATGCCCATGCGGCGGCCGGCACGCGCTGCATCATCGACAACCACAACTACGGCCGCTACCAGGATTTCCGCTTCCAGCCCGACGGCTCGGTCATAGGCCTGACAGTGCCGCCCGCTCCTTTGAGGCCCTACACGACCGACGGGGTGCAGATCCAATCGCGAATTTTTTCATTGGCACCGGGCGCCACGCTCAAGATTGCGAACTTCACCGATTTCTGGACACGCGCGGCGACCAAGTGGAAGAACCACCCGGGTTTTGGCGGCTACGGCCTCATGAATGAGCCGCACGACATGCCCAAGCCCGGCGGTGTCATTGCGTCCAACGAGGAAGCGGTGAAGGGCGGCGAAGACCTCACGATATGGCCCACCTTCGCGCAGGCCGCCATCCAGGCCATACGCGCGGTCGACACTGTCAATCCCATTTATGTGGCGGGCAACCTGTACGACTCGGCCATGTACATAGGCACCAAGAACCCGGGCTTTCCGCTGTCGGGTACCAACCTGGTCTATGAAGTCCATATGTACCTGGACGCCTTCAGCAACGGCGCTTTTTTTGATTACGACACCGAGGTCGCCAAAAACTACAGCGCCGGTTTCGGTACCGGCCCGATCAAGGCCTCTACCGGCGCCGACCGCCTCAAGATCGCGGTGGACTGGGCCGCGGCCAAGGGCGTGAAGCTGGCGCTCACCGAGGTCGGCATGCCCATAGACGACCCGCGCTGGGAAGCCATGTTCGCGCAGGCGGCGGTCTATGCCGCGCAGTCGGGCTGCGAGGTCTTCACCTGGATGGGCGGCAACCACTGGCCGATACGCAACTACGCCATCAACCACGTGCCCGGCTGGCACCAGAGCAAGACGCTGGAGCCGTCGGTCTCGGGTGTGCTCAAGGCCGCGACCGGCATCGTGCAGGCGAGCTTGTTCGACGACGGGCCGGGTTATGCGACGGCGGGAACGCCCCTCACCATCACCGTCTATGCGCGCGGCAACCTGGCCCAGCCGGTGGTGCTCACGGTGGCCTCCAACAAGGGCGGCACGCTGAGCAAGTCGCGCCTGACCATCCCCGCCGGCGCCAACGGCCAGGACAGCTTCACCTACACACCCGCGGCCAACCAGGTCGCCACGCTGAGCTACACCAGCGACGGGCAGCTCTCAGGCCAGGTGCCGCCGCCGCGCAAGGTGTTTTCGCTCACCGACCCGGTGGCTTATGCCGCGACCAGCCTCGCCGATGCCGCGCTGGCCATCGTCGCGAAGTACGGTGCCTGCAAATGGGAACTGGCCGACGGCTACACCGATTACCTGCTGGGCGCGCCGGCTGCAGCCGGTCAGGCGGTGCGCGCCGTATCGGATTCGGGTTATGGATCGAGCCCGGGCAATGCGATGGAAATGATCAACTGGATGAACAAGGACAGCGGTGCCACCGGGCCGATGTCGGTGCCGGTGATGCGCGTGACCAACGGCAAAAAGAACTCCGACCACAGCGTGCCCGAGTCCTTCGGCTTCTGGTGCAAAAAATCCGGCCGCGTGGCGGGCGTGCAGCCCAACCCGCGCAACCGCGTGCCCTACAACCTCGAGGACGCGCATTTCGCCGTCGCGGCCCTCAGTGTTCCGGCGGCTACCAACACCGGCGTGGTGTTCCAGGCCTCCAAGGCGGAAGACACGCAGACCTCGGAGCTGGGTTTTCTCAACGGCCAGCCGCGCGCCAGGTGGATTGACTCCAAAGGCCAGACGGTGCAGTTGCTGGCCCCAAGCAAGCTGGCGGTCAACACGCCCGCGGTGCTGGCGCTGGCATCGGTTGCGGGCGCGCAAAAGCTGCGCCTTAATTCCGCCGAAATCGGCAGCGCCGCCGCGACCTTCGCGCCCAGCGCCTTTACCCAGATGCTGATGGGCTGCGGCTACATCAGCTACTACCCGCGCGAGGGCTTTCGCGGCAACCTGTATGCGGTTATCGCGGGCAAGGGTGCGCCTACGGTGGCCGAGCTGGCGGTGCTGGAGCGCTACCTGGCCAGCACGGCCGGCATGACGCTCCCCTGAGCGCCGTGGGCTTTACCAGGCCGCGATGGCGCCGTCCGCCCGCGGTTCAGTGCCGCCGCACAGCACGCCGTCGGCATTGCGCCAGATGATCTGCCCGCGGCCGAAGCCCATGCGGTTGCCGGACCACACCACCTGATGGCCCAGGCCCGCGAGGCCGTGGAAGAGGTGCTCGGGCGTGGAGCGCTCTATGCTTACGCGCTTGCCGCTTTCCCATTCCCAGCGCGGCGCGTCCAGCGAGGCCTGCGGGTTCAGGCCGAAGTCCACGGTGTTCATCACCATCTGCACATGGCCCTGCGGCTGCATAAAGCCGCCCATCACCCCGAAGGGGCCGACCGCCTTGCCGTCCCTGGTCAAAAAGCCGGGGATGATGGTGTGGTAGGGCCGCTTGCCCGGCGCCAGGCAGTTGGGGTGCTTGGCGTCCAGCGAAAAATTGTTGCCGCGGTTATGCAGCGCGATACCGGTGCCCGGCACCACCATGCCCGAGCCGAAGCCCATGTAGTTGCTCTGGATCAGCGAGACCATATTGCCTTCGCCGTCGGCCGTGCTCAGGTAGACCGTGCCGCCGCGTGAGGGTTCGCCCGGCATGGGCTGCAGGGCGCGCTCGCCAATCAGCGCGCGGCGTTCGGCCGCATAGCCGTCCGACAGCAGGTCGGCCACCGAGACACGCATGTGCGCCGGGTCGGCGATGTGCGCCAGGCCGTCGGCAAAAGCCAGCTTCATGGCCTCGATCTGCAGGTGGTGGGTGCGCAGGTTGTCGCGTTCGCTGAAGTCAAAGCCCTTGAGGATGTTGAGCGCCATCAAGGCCACCAGGCCGTGGCCGTTGGGCGGGATTTCCCAGACGTCGTAGCCGCGGTAGTTGACGCTGATCGGGTCGCACCAGTCGACCTGGAAGGCGGCCAGGTCTTCCTTCGCCAGGTAACCACCGGCCGACTGCACAAAGGCCGCGATGCGTTCAGCCAGCGGGCCGCGGTAAAAACTTTCGGCGGCCGTGTCGGCAATCGACTGCAGGGTGTCGGCATGCGCGGCCGAGCGCCAGAGCTCGCCGGGCCGTGGCGCGCGTTCGGGCGCGAAGGTGTCGAACCAGGATTTGAAATACGCTTCCTTGAATTTTTCGCGGAACAGCGCCGTGGCCTGCTTCCAGGCGGAGGCCACGGTGGGCGAAACCGGAAAGCCTTCGCGTGCCAGCTCCACGGCGCGCGCCATCGAGGTCTTGAGCGGCAATTTGCCGAAGCGCTGCGCCAGCGCGGCCCAGGCGGCGGGTGTGCCCGGCACCGTCACGGGCAGCGGGCCGTACTTGGGCACTTCGGTCAATCCCTGGCTGGTGAGTTTGTCGAGGGTGATGGCGCGCGGCGCCGGGCCGCTGGCGTTCAGGCCGTGCAGCTTGCCGCCATGCCAGACCAGCGCGAAGGTATCGCCGCCTATGCCGTTGGCATTCGGTTCCACCACGGTGAGCGCGGTGGCCGTGGCAATCGCCGCGTCGATCGCGTTGCCGCCGGCCTGCAGCACCTGCAGGCCCGCCTGCGCGGCCAACGGCTGCGAGGTGGCGACCATGCCCTTGCCGGCATAGACCACGTTGCGGCGGGAGGCGTAAGGGTAGTGGAGGGCGTCGAAAGTCGGCATGGTCAATGAGGAAGTGGGCGCCTTGCGGCGCGAATTATTTGTGCTTGGGATCCAGCGCGTCGCGCAGTCCGTCGCCCAGCAGGTTGAAGGACAACACCAGCAAAAAGATGGAAAGGCCGGGCCAGATCGCCATCCACGGTGCATTGTCCACGTAATTCTTGGCGGTGTTAAGCATGCTGCCCCAGCTGGGCGCCGGCGGCTGCTGGCCCAGGCCAAGGAAGGACAGGCTGGCCTCGGCGATGATGGCCGCGGCAATGGCCAGCGAGGCTTGCACGATCAGCGGCGGCAGCACATTGGGCAGGATGTGGCGCAGCGCGATGCGCCAGTGCGGGTTGCCCACGGCGCGCGCCGCTTCGACAAAATCCTCCACCTTCATGGCCAGCACCTGGGCGCGCGTCAGGCGTATGAAGATGGGCGTGGCCGACACGCCGATGGCGATCATCGCGTTGCTCAGGCTGGGGCCCAGGAAGGCGGCCAGTGCGATGGCCAGGATCAAAAAGGGCACGGCCAGCATGGCGTCGGTAAAGCGCGAGATCAGGCTGTCCGTCCAGCCGCCTACGTAGGCCGCCAGCAGGCCTATGGGCACGCCCAGCGCCATCGAAATGCAGACCGACACCAGGCCCGCCAGCAGCGAGGCGCGCGCGCCCCACACCACGCGCGAGAGCACGTCGCGGCCGATCTCGTCGGTGCCGAACAGGTATTGCAGGCTGGGCGGCTTGCGCACCGCGCTCCAACTGGTGGCGACGGGGTCGTAGGGCGCGATCCACGGGGCGAACAGCGCCAGCACCACAAACATCACCACGATGGCCAGGCCCAGCATGGCGCCGCGGCGGCGCATCAGGCGGCGCAGCGCGCGGCGCGCCGGCGTGGCCTCGCGCGGAAGGGCGGCGGGAAGGACTGCGCTCATGCTTTCAGCCCCTCAGCCGCGGGTTGACCACGAAGTAGGCCAGGTCGGCCAGCAGGTTGAGCAGGATATAGACGCTGGAGGTGAACAGCGCCACGCCCTGCACGACCGCGTAGTCGCGGTTGAATACCGCGTCCACGATCAGCTTGCCGAAACCGGGAATCGAAAACACCTGCTCGGTCAGCACCGCGCCCGACAGCAGCGTGCCGAACTCGAGCGCGCCCAGCGTGATGATGGGCGTGAGCGCATTGCGCAGCGCGTGCTTGAGCACCACGCGGCGCTCGTTCAGGCCCTTGGCGCGCGCGGTGCGCACGTAGTCGGCATTGAGTACCTGCAGCATGGCGCTGCGCGTGTGGCGCATGAGAACGGCGGCAATCGCATTGCCCAGCACAAAGGCCGGCATGATCATGGCCGCCAGGTTGGCCCCGAGGTCCTCAAAAGGGCTGATGTAGCCCGAGGCCGGCAGCCAGCCCAGCTGCACCGAGAACACCAGGATCATCAAAATGCCCAGCCAGAAGTTGGGTGTGGACAGGCCCCACAGCGCGATCACATTGGCCAGGTAGTCCCAGGCCGAGTCCTTGCCCACGGCCGAGACAATGCCGGCCGGAATGCCGATCAGCAGCGCGATGAGCATGGCCATGGCCGCCAGCTGCAGCGTGACCGGCAGCTTTTCCTTGATCAGGTCCAGCACCGGCTGCTGGATGCGCATGGATTCGCCCAGGTCGCCGTGGAACACGCCGGAGATCCAGTAGGCGTAGCGCACCGGCAGCGGCTCGTCGAGGTGCATCTTCTTTTGCAGGTAGGCGATCACTTCCGGGTCCTGGTTTTCGCCGGCCAGGACCGACGCGGCATCACCGGGCAGCAGTTGTTGCAGCCCGAAGATGATGACGGTGACAAAGAACACCGTCGGGATGATCGCGGCAAGCCGCTTGAGAAAGTACTGGAGCATGAAAGGTGATGGCTGCCTGCTTTATCTCGTCACGTCTTTACATCTTCAGGCCCTGGGGCCGCACCAGGCCGTCAGGAATGGTGCGCATGCCGGTGATCTTCTTGTTGTAGGCCCACAGCCAGTTGCGGTGGAACAGGTAGATCACGGGCTTGACCTTCTCGGCTTCGGCGGCCAGGGTGGCGAAGACCTTGATGCGGCCTGCCGTGTCCAGCGTGTTGCGCGAGCGGTTCAGCAACTCGTCCCATTGCGGCCGGCATTCGCCGCTGTAGTTCAGCGGCTGCTTGCAGCCGTAGAAGCTGAACAGGTTGCCGTCCGGGTCGGCGCGGCCGCTCCAGGCCAGCACGTAGGCGTCGAACTGGCCCTTGTCGGCCAGGTTCAGCGAGGTCGCGAACTCGGTGGACTGTATCTTCACGTCAAAGCCCGCCTCCTTGGCCATGGCTTGCACCACCTGGGCCACGCGCTGGGCATCAGACGTGGTGGGCGTCATCAGCGTGAAGCTGGGGTTGGGCACACCCGCTTCTTTCAGCAGCTGTTTGGCGCGCGCGATGTCGCGCTTGGGAATGGGCACATTCCTGGCATAGAAGCTGTTGGCGGGCGGCACCCACTGGTTGCCCGGCGTGGCTTCGCCGTCCATCGCGACCTGCACGATGCCTGCGCGGTCCAGCGACAGCTCAAAGGCCTCGCGCACGCGCGGGTCGCGGCCCAGCGGGTTCTTCTGGGCCTGCTCGCTCTTGCCGGTATTGATGGTGATGCCCTGGTAGCCCAGCTCGGTGATGCGCGAGAAGGCCAGCTTTTTGTCGGCCTTGATGGAGGCGATGTCGGACGGCGCTACGCGCTCGATGAAGTCCAGCTGGCCGGAGCGCAGGTTGGCCAGGCGCACGGTGGCGTCCACGATGGGCAGGAACACGACCTTGTCGAAGTGGATGTTGGCCTTGTCCCAGTAGCCGGCGTAGCGTTCCAGCACGATGCGGTCCTGCGCCACGCGTTCGGTGAACTTGAAGGGGCCCGAGCACACCGGCTTGGTGCCGAAGTTGGTGGGCGCGGCCTGCGCGGCCTTGGGCGAAACCATCATGCCGGCGCGGTCGGCCAGCACGCTGAGCAGCGGCGAGAAGGGCGCGCTCAGGTTGATCTTCACGGTCAGGTCGTCGATGACGTCCACCGTGGTGACGGGGGCCAGCTCGCCGCGGCGGTTCGAGCCCGCGAGGTTTTTGTGGCGGTCTATGTTGAACTTCACCGCGGCCGCGTCGAACTTCTCGCCGTCATGGAAAGTCACGCCGCTGCGCAGCTTCAGGGTCAAGGCCTTGTTGTCGGCCGACCATTGGTAGGAGGTGGCCAGTTGCGGCACGATGTTGAGTTTTTCATCGATGTCGACCAGCTTGTCGCACAGCGAGGAAAACACAATGCGGCTCACGAAGCTGCGCGCCAGCGTCGGGTCCAGCACGTCCGGGTCTTCGGCCAGGCCTATGCGCAGGGTTTGGGCTTGCGCCACGCAGGCGGTGGCGGCCAGCGCCAGGCCCAGCAGGATTTTCTTGCTCATGGTTATTCCTTCACGGTTGTCGATTGCGATGATGGTTTGCTTGAGGGGCTGCCTTGGGCCGGGGTGGTGGTGAACATCGTGGTCTCCATCAGGCCGTTTGCGCATGAAAAGCCGCCTGGAGCCGCAGCAGCCTCTCGTTCACGACGGCGCCGCCCGTGATGCCGGCCGGCGCCTTGATCTCTTCCCAGAAATGGCAGGCCACGGCGTGGCCGCCCTGCGAACGCAGCGCGGGGACTTCCTCGGCGCAGCGCTCACGCGCATGCGGGCAGCGCGTCCTGAAGCGGCAGCCCGAGGGCGGGGTGATGGGGTTGGGCACGTCGCCCTGCAGCAGCGTGCGCTCGCGCTTGAGGCCCGGTTCGGGCACGGGAATCGCCGACAGCAGGGCCTGTGTATACGGATGGCGCGGCTGCGCGAACAGGCTTTGCTTGTCGGTGTATTCGACGATCTGCCCGAGGTACATCACGGCCACGTGCGAGGCGATGTGCTTGACCACCGCGAGGTCGTGCGCGATGAACACATAAGCCAGGCCCAGGCGCCGCTGCAGATCCTGCAGCAGGTTGACCACCTGCGCCTGGATGGACACGTCCAGCGCCGACACCGCCTCATCGCAGACGATGAGCCGCGGCTCGACCGCCAGCGCCCGCGCAATGCCTATGCGCTGGCGCTGCCCGCCGGAAAACTCATGCGGGTAGCGCTGCAGGTATTGCGGCGCCAGGCCGACCAGGTCCAGCAGCTCGGCGGCGCGCTCGCGGTGCCGCCCGCGCGCCAGGCCGTGCAGGGCCAGCGGCTCGGCCAGGGCCTGCTCCACCGTCATGCGCGGGTTCAACGAGGAATACGGGTCCTGGAAAATCATCTGCAGCTCGCGGCGTTTGGCGCGCAGGCGGCCGGCCGGCAGCGCCATCAGGTCCTCGCCGTCAAACCAGACCTGGCCCGAGGTCGCGTCCAGCAGCCGCAGCACCAGCCGGCCCACGGTGGACTTGCCGCAGCCCGACTCGCCCACCAGCGCCATGGTCTCGCCGGCGTTCAGCTCGAAGTTCAGCCCATCGACCGCATGCACCACCGCTTTGGAGCGGCTGAACAGGTGCGGGCGCACCGGGAAATGCTTGACCAGGTTTTCGACTTTCAGCAGCGCGCTCATGGCGTCACCTCGCTGGGCGTGGCATGCGTGCCGCGCCGGGTTGACGTATCCGCGTCCAGCGGCGCGCGCCAGCAGGCGGCCTCGTGGCCTTCACCCATGTCCATCAAAGGCGGCACCTCCTGCCGGCACCTGTCGACGGCGAAAGGGCAGCGCGGCGCGAAGCGGCAGCCGTCCATGCGCGTCATGGGCGTGGGCACCTGGCCTTCGATCGCGTTGAGCCGCTCCTGCGCCAGGTGCAGCTTGGGGATGGAGCCCAGCAGCCCTATGGTGTAGGGGTGCTGCGGCTCGGCGAACAGCCGCGCCACGGGCGCGCGCTCCACGATCCTGCCGGCATACATCACGGCGACGTCGTCGGCCAGTTCGGCGATCACGCCCAGGTCGTGGGTGATCAGGATGATGGCGGTGCCGGTTTCCTCGCGCAGCGTGCGCATCAGGTCCAGCACCTGGGCCTGGATGGTGACGTCCAGCGCGGTGGTCGGTTCGTCGGCGATCAGCAGCTGCGGCTCGCAGGCCAGGGCCATGGCGATCATCACGCGCTGGCGCATGCCGCCCGAGAGCTTGTGCGGGTATTCGTCGATGCGCTGCTCGGGCGAGGGGATGCGCACGCGGCGCAGCATGTCAATGGCATGGGTCCTGGCCTCGGCCGCGCTGATGTCCCGGTGGCAGCGTATGCCCTCGATAAGCTGGTCGCCAATCGTGAAGGCCGGGTTCAGCGAGGTCATGGGCTCCTGGAAGATCATGGCCATGCGGTTGCCGCGCAGCGCGCGCATGGCCTCCGGCCCCAGCGTCGCCAGGTCGGTGCCTTCAAGGCGGATGGAGCCTGCCGAGATGCGGCCCTGGCCCTTGGGCAGCAGGCCCATGATGGACAGCGAGGTCACGCTTTTGCCGCAACCCGATTCGCCAACGATGCCCAGCGTGCGGCCCGAATCCACGGAAAAACTGATGCCGTCCACCGCTGCGAATTCACCGCCGCCTTCGAGCTTGAAGCTGGTGCGCAGGCCGCTGACTTCCAGCAAAGCCGTCATTCGGCGGCTCCGTTGCGCCGGGCGTGAAAGCGCGTGATCTCGGCCTCGATCACCGCGCGGTCGGTGACGCCGGCCGGGCTGCGGCGCGAGGGCAGGCAGGTGCTGAAGGGCTGGTAGCGCTCCAGGCTTTTGTCATAGAGGCGGCGCAGTTCCTGCAGCGGCTCGGCGTGGTCGTCCACTCGGATGTCCAGCGCGCAATAGTCTTCGGTGGTGAAGACCAGCAGGGCCGCGGCCTGCTTGCCGCGCTTGTCGCCGCCCGCGGCTTCGCCGGCGGCGAGCGCGGCAATCAGGCGTTCGGCAAACGGGAGTTGGGCATTGGCTTCATAAGACAGGGCGGTGGCTTCAATCACCTGCGGGCCGGCCAGCATGTTGCCGGCGACCGAATAGTCAAGACCGGCCCTGTGGCCGCACCAGTCTATGCAGGCGCTGCCGGTATAGCCGGCGGCCTGGCCGTTTGCGCCTATCAGGTGCAGTTGGCGGTGGTCACGGCCTTCGTCGGCCGAGGTCAGGCGCTTGATGATGTAGTCGGGAGATTGGCCGAAGGCCAGGCCGTCCAGCGCCGGTGCGGCATACAAGGGATTGACCAGCGCCTGCGTGGCCAGGGCGCCCACGCCGCTGCGAGCGTGCGGGCACAGCGCGCCCACGGCAAAAAATTTGCTGGCAACCGCCACGCCAAACGCGCCCGATGAATCGCGCGCGATGAGGGACCAGGTCATGTATCAGACTTTCATCGCAACTGCGCCCTTGATCAGGCGTCTCGTGCTCCCCGCAAACAAAAAGCCGCATGAAGCGACTTTCAAACAGCGAACGGATGACGCATTTATCATGCCACGCTTCGGCGGACCGTGCCTGCCGCCCAAGGCACCACTTCGCTGTCTATTCGACCTTGGCGCCTGAAGCCCTCACGACTTCGGCCATGCGTTTGTAGTCGACCGCCAGCAGCTTCGCGAAGTCGGCATTGCTCATGGCCAGCGGCTCAATCCCCTGCTTGTCCAGGCGCTCCAGCACCACGGGGTCCTTGAGGACCTTGGCCATGGCCGCGTTGACGCGGTTGACCTCGGCCGCCGGCGTGGCGGCGGGGCCCAGCAGGCCGAACCAGGAATCGAACTGGTACCCGGGCAAGCCGCTTTCGGCGATGGTCGGCACCTCGGGCAGGTATTTGGAGCGCTTGGGCGAGGTCACGCCGATCAGGCGTATGCGGCTGTCCTTGGCAAAAGCCAGCGCGCCTATGCTGGCGGCAATCACGGCCTGCGCGCGGCCCGAGATCACCTCGTTGATCGCTTCGCCCGTGGCCTTGAGCGGCACATGCACCACATCGATGCCGGCCAGGCCGTTGAAGTAGGCCATGGACAGGTGGGTGGCGCTGCCGACGCCGGCGGTCGCGTAATTGAGCTTGCCCGGGTTGGCCTTGGCATAGCGGATGTACTCGGCGGCGGTTCTGGCGGGCACGTCGGGATGGATCATCAGCACGTAGTCGGCCGTGCCTATGTGCGCCATGGGCGCGAAGTCTTTTTGCGGGTCGTAGCTGAGCTTGGTGTACAGCGAGCCGGCGATGTTGTGGCTGGCGGCGCCCAGCACCATGGTGCCGCTGTCGGGCGCCGACTTGGCGACATAACCTGTGCCCACGGTGCCGCCCGCGCCGGGCCGGTTCTCGATGATGACGGTCTGGCCCAGCGCCGTGCCCAGCTCGGTGGACATGGCGCGCGCCAGCAAGTCCTGCACGCCGCCCGGCGCGAAAGGCACCACGATGCGCGCGATCTTGGTGTTGGACTGGGCGAGGGCGCTGCCCGCGGCAAGGGCCAGGCCGGTGCCCAGGAAATCTCGGCGTTGCATCATGGAAGGTTTTCTTTCGGTGAGAGGTGTGGTTGCGGGTCGGGTTTTCAGTTCACGCAGATCTCGTCGGCCAGGCGGCGCATAAAGCGTTCGCACCAGGCGAGCTGGTCCAGCGTGACCCATTCATTGGGCTGGTGTGCCTGTGCGATGTGGCCGGGGCCGCATACGATGGTCGGCACACCGGCCTGGTGGAACAATGCAGCTTCCGTGCCAAAGGACACCTTGCCGGCGCCCGAGTTGGCATCCACGTCCGCGCATTGGAAGCACAGCTGCGCGATCTCGCTGCCGGCGTCCGTCGCGAAACCGGGCAGCACCGAATTGAGCTTGTGGCTGATGCCGGTATCGGCGGCCACGGCCTGCATGGCCGGCACCAGGCTGTCGGCAAAGGCCTTGGCTTCGTTGAACAGCTCGACCGGCGAATTCATGTGGTGGTGGCGTATCTCCCAGGTCACGTCGCAATCGCGCGGGATGATGTTGAGCGCGGTGCCGCCGGCGATCACGCCGGTGTGTATGGTGGTGTGCGGCACGTCGTAGATCGGGTCGAAAGGGCCTTGCGCCACCAGGCGGCGGTGCATGGACTTGAGGTGGGCGACGAATTCGCAGGCGATCTCCACCGCGTTGACGCCCAGCGGTGTCAGCGAGGAATGCGCCTCAAAGCCGCGCACCGAAGTCTTGTAGGCATGCTTGCCCTTGTGCGCAATCACCACCTGCATGCCGGTGGGCTCGCCGACGATGCAGCCCGCGGGTTTGTAGCCTTGCTCCAGCATGTCGGCGATCAGGCGGCGCACGCCTATGCAGCCGACTTCCTCGTCGTAGCTGAAGGCCAGGTGCACCGGGCGCTTGAGTTTGCGCTTGAGCAGCTCGGGCACCATCATGAGTGCGGTCGCGCCGTAGCTTTTCATGTCGGTCACGCCGCGGCCGTAGAGCTTGTCGCCTATGACCTGCGCGCTGAAGGGGTCGGTCTCCCAGGGCTGGCCGTCCACAGGCACCACGTCGGTGTGGCCCGAGAGCACCAGGCCGCCCAGCCTGGTTTCGCCGTTTTCCGCGGGCAGGGTGGCCCAGAGGTTGGCCTTCTTGCCGCTGTCGTCGTAGGTGCGCCGGCATTCAATGCCCAGGGCCTCGAGCCGCGCCTGCGTCCAGTCCAGCAGTGGCAGGTTGCTGTCGCGTGAGACGGAGGCAAAGGACACCCATTTTTCTATCAGCGGCAGGGCGGCGAGGTCGGCGGCCTGGATGGACTGGCGGGCGGAGCTGGGGAGGGGGGCGTTCATGGCAGGACCTTTGAAGGACGGGCGGGGCGGCAAAAATTGTATGACAGCATACTATTTTGCGGCGGGCCGCGCGCGCCGTCCCGCCATGGCGTGTATCGGCCGGAATAAAAAAGCCGCCGGAATCCGAGGACTCTGGCGGCGTTGGGTGCCCGCTGGGTGCCCGCGCGGTTGCGGGACGGGAAGTTAAGGGCTTAAGGGATGGCGGTGGCCTTATTTTTTCCCGCCGCCACCACCACCGCCGCCGCCGTTGCCACCACCGTTTCCACCCGCATTGCTGCCGCCATTACCGCCTCCATTGCCATTGCCTTTTCCACCGCCATGGCCAGAGTCCTTGCCGGCGCCCAGCCCCTTGCCCGCGATGTCGGCTTTGGCGACAGTGTCTGTTTTGGCATGGTCGGTTTTTTTGCCGCTCTTGTCGGTGTGTGAAGCGCTGACGACCGAGCCCAGCGACACGCCCATGCCTTTGGCGATCTGTCCCCAGCCCAGGCCCTGGCTTCTTTGCCCGAGCACGCCGCCCAGCGCGGCTGAGAGCTGCGCCGGCGACGGGTTGCTGATGCCTTGTTTGGCCAGCGAGGTTTTGGTGAGCGAGAGGGCGATGTTGATGTTGCCGTAGCCCATCTTGCCCGTCGCGGGCGACAGGCTGGCTGCGGGTGCCGTCGCGTTGGGCCCGGTCAGGCTGGGCCCCAGCGTGATGGGGGTGCTGGTGCGAAGCCCGTCAACCAGGGCGCGGGCATTTTCCGGGGAGCCGGCAAAGGCGCTGTAATTGGCCGCCAGCCGGGCGCCTTCGGGATTGCCGGCGGCAGCGCTTGTCGCGCCGGCCTTGGCGGTTTGTGCCTGGAGCAGGCCGCCGCACAGCAGCGCGGCACTGCCGGCCGCCACGGCGATAAGGGTTTTGGGGAGGGTGAACATGATGGTTACCTCACGATGACAGCGCCGGCCGCGGGATGCGGCCGTGGCTTTTTTGATGTTAGGGCTTCCCGCGTGCGCACAGCGCGTGTTGCGGTGGCGTCCTACGCGGCCATCAGCATAAAAGAGCAGGACTGCGCTGAAATGTAAGAATAGGCGCAAAACGTTGGGCGGAATTGGCGGGGCGGCCGGCGCCCGTCACCGAAGCCGGCGAGAATGCGTCTCGCGGCATCGCGCCATCACTCTTCATTCCTCACGAAAGCATTCCCCATGACCAGCAGCATGTACACCACCTCCATTCCCGTCTTCAAGCAGATGCTGGGCGGCCTGAAGGGCGTCCTGGCCAAGGCCGAAGCCCATGCGGCCGCCAAGAACATAGACCCCAATGCCTTGCTGCAGGCGCGCCTTTATCCCGACATGTTCCCCCTGCTGCGCCAGGTGCAGGTGGCCAGCGACTTCGCCAAGGGCGTGTCGGCCCGGCTGGCCGGCGTCGAAGTGCCCAAGATCGAAGACAAGGAAACCACGTTTGCCGAGCTGCAGGCGCGCATAGACACCATACTGGCCTTCATCGAGGGGCTGGGCGCGGCGAAGTTCGACGATGCCGCCGTGCGCGAGATCGTCACGCAGGCCGGCACGCCCAAGGAAAAGCGCTTCACGGGCCAGTCCTACCTGCTCAACTACGGCCTGCCGCACTTCTTCTTCCACACCACCACGGCCTATGCCATCCTGCGCCACAACGGCGTGGAAGTGGGCAAGAAGGATTACATCGGCAGCTATTGAGCCGTGTGGAGAGCCGTGAGCGGCCGGGGGCCGCGGCGGCTCAGTGCCTGCGCAGGTTCTGCGGCTGCGTCTTGTCGTAGATGCTGGAGGGATAGGCGGCGTCCGCGCCGCGCACCAGCATATCGGCATCGCGGATCGCGAAGATGTGCGCGATGTCCTGCTTGATATCGCCGCCCGCCGCCATCGGGTGCGCCGTGGGACTTTCCCATACATGGCGGTCGGGCAGCGAGGTATAGGGGCAGCTGTCGCCGCAGTCGATTTGCCACGAAATCCCGTACAGCCACTGCTCGGCATGCGGCTCGAAGCGGGTGATGTCCACCATCAGGGATTTCTGGAAGGCCAGCGCGTAGGTCAGGAGCCGTATATCCCAGTGCTTGATGATGATGCGCAAATACATACCCTCGCCGCGGCTGCGGCTGGAGACCAGCAGCATCTGGCAGTCCAGCCATCCGGCCGGAATGCCGTGCCGGCGCATGGAGTCTTTCAGCAAGACCTGGATCAGCTGGCGGCGCAAGGCATTGGCGGAACCGTCCTCAATCGTGGAGGGGCCCTCATGCGCGGGCCGGGTGCTGGCGGGGGCGGTTTTTGTGTGGCCGTTGAGGCCGAATAAGTGCCGTATGTTCATGTTGCTTCCCCTCATCCCGCTCAAGCCGAAGTCGTCTTGTTTGTTCCATTCACCCGCGGGAATGGCAAATGTTACAAAGTGTTTTATATGCTCCTCTTCTGGCTTTGACAAGTCAAGCAGATGCTTCCTGAAAAACGGAACTTTTTCATGAAATTGGCCTGCAAAAGAATCTATTTATGCAGGTATACGAATGAAAAAGAATTCAGTCGGCTGTGGGTGAGCTGAAGGCCATAAATGTAAATACTTGTAATAGAGCCTGTGAAGCATCGGTTCCGGCGGCCACACGCCGAGCGAGGCCGCCAGGCGGCGTGCGAGCTGTTCGCCGCTCAAGCCGGCCTAGGCCCGCACAAAGTACACAAAGGTGGTGCGCGGAAAAATATGCCGGTACACCGGCCTGGCAATCGCGCGTGCCAGGTTCCTGGCCTGCAGCAGGCCAGACGCGCTGTTGTAGAGCCGGTAAAGGCTGGGCCGCAGCGGCTTGAGGCCAAACTCTTTTCCGAAGGCGACCAGCGAGTCGTGGCTGAAGGCATTGATGTGCTCCAGCGGGGCAATCGGCATCTGCTCACCGGGAGACAGCGTGCCGAAATTTTTGCTCTGGCCGATTTTTTTCAGCGCGGCCGCCGCATTGGGCACGCTGATCTTGATGACGCCGTCGCCCGACAGCGCGTCGCGCAGTTTTTCGAGCACCTGCCGGGGTTCGGTCAGGTGTTCGAAGACCTGCTCGGTGTTGATGAAGCGAAAGCGCCTGGGCGGCAGGTCGTCCAGGCCGACGACGCGCAAGCCGACGGATCTTCCATACTCGGCGCGCTCCTTGGAAAGCTCCACGCCCCACACATTGCAGCCGAAGCCCATGGCCATCTTGGACCAGTGCGCCCAGCCAAAACCGAAGTCCAGCGCATCGAGCTCGCCGGGCGGCAGGCCGAAGTGCTGGATGATGAACTGCACCTGTTCGGCGAGGTAGCGGTATTCGTCCAGGCTGTAGTTGCGGTGTTCGCGCTCCAGCTCGGTGCCCGGCACCCAGTCGTTGTAGATCTCGCCCAGCAAGGCGTCGTCGGGCACCTGCTGCTGGAAGACCATGCCGCAGTCCTGGCAGCGCGCGAGGGTATAGACGCCCGCTTCGGCCGTCCTGGACGCATGGCCTTCATAGTGCCTTGCCAGATAGGCCTGCATGCCGGGGCCGGTATAGGGCTCCTGGTAGACCACGGCCAGCGAGCTTGAAAGGCAGGCAGGGCAGCAGGCCCTGGTCTTCAAGGACGATTCGCGCGGCAGCGTGGCGCCTCCAAACGCGCGCGCCTGGCGCGGCGTCGGCAGGTCTTGCCTGCGGGACGGGGAAGCCGGTTCAACCGGAAGGCGCGGGAATTCCAGCGAAGGGCTGGCAGGCATCATGTTCATGGGTGGGTTCCGAAGCGCCGCAACGCAGCAGTTCCAGCCACCTTAGCCGCTGGCCGGGCGCGCGCGGTAACCCGCTGTAATCCATGTATCGGCTTCCTGCCTTGAGGGCGCGGCCCGTGCGACGGGCTCTTTGCGTGCGGCGGCGCTGGCCGGCAAGGCCTTGCCGCGACTTTCCCCCGGAGCGGGGCGCCCAGTCGGCGCCCATGCCTCAGGCCATGCGGCCCCTGTTTTCGACCACCACACAGCCCGTGATGCGCCACGCTTTGTTGCTTTGCCGTTCCAGGCTGTAAACCGCGAGCCACGAAACGCCGCTGCTGTCGGCCATCTGCACGCGCTGGACCGCCTGGTCGTCCTTGCCGTCGGGCTTGAGGAAGGCGACCGATGCCGGGCGGTAGACCACCGGGTAGTCGCGGCGCACCATGGCCATGAAGGCCTGGGCCGTTCCCAGGGTTTTGCGGACATTGGGCGCGGCAAACGAAAACGCCTTGGCCGCGTCATCTTTGGCAAAGGCCGCAAGCTGCCCCTCCACGGCGGCGCGCACGCCTTTTTCGTCGGCGGGCGCCAGCGGGTCGGCATGGGCCGCGCCGCACAGCAACATGGCCGCCGCGAAAGCGGCCAGCAGGCGGCGCCATTGCGCCAGGGCCGGGTGTAAATGCGTCTTCATGCTTGCCTCCTCTGTTGCCGACGGCGTGCGACCGCCGCGCCAAAAACCAACGCCTTGCCGCATCATGCCGCAAGCAGCCGTGCAGCGGGTACGCGGCCGGCGCTGCCGCGGATGCGCGGCGCTAAACCAGTTCGCCGCGCGCCAGCACCACGACGCCGCCGCTGACCATGATGTCGCCGGCCGCATCGGCCTGCACCATGATCTTGCTGGGGCGTCCGACAAAGCGCCCCTGCTTCAGCGTGATGAGCTCGCCCGCCGCCGCCGCGCCATGCTGCATCAAATAGGCGCCCACGGGGCCGGCCGCGCTGCCGGTCGCGATGTCTTCGACCAGCCCGGCGTTGTCCCAGGTGCGGCCTTCGCGTGCCGCGACGTCGAACACGTAGGCAAACTTGGCGCCCACCGTGGCCAGCAGCGCCTCGAAGGCCGGGTGAACGACGCGCGCGCGGTCCAGGCCGCCGGCCGCGGGCACCAGCAGGTAGGGCAGGCCGGTCGACACCACCTGCAGCGGAAAGCGGATGTCCAGCTGGGAGGCGTCGAGGTTGAGCGCGGCCAGAAAGGCCTGGCTTTCGGCGCGTCCCAGCGGCGGCTGCAAGGTGGCTTTGCCCTGGTTCATGCGGGCGTCGTAGGTGGCCGCCGCGCCTTCCAGCCGCGTGGTGGACAGCGCGACCGCGCGCGTGCCCAGCATCAGGGTCCAGTCGACGAACGCTTGCCCGGCGGCATGCAGGTGGTGCAGCAGGCCGGCCGCGCCCAGCAGCGGGTGGCCCGCGAAATCGAGCTCTTCCTCCATCGTGAAGATGCGCGCCTCAAAGCGGCGGCCGGGGCCGGCGGGCGTGAGGAAAATGCTTTCGAACTGCCGCATCTCCACCGTCAGGCGCTGCATGGCGCGCGCCGGCAGCGGGCTTTCGGGCAGGAAGACCGACAGGCCGTTGCCGGCCAGCGCTTCATGGGTGAACACATCGACCTGGTAATAGCCCAGGCCTGTCAAGGAAGTCATGCTGTTTCTCCTGGAGGCCGCGCGTGGTGGCGGCCGGCAGGGGAATTATCGCGGGGCGTCCGCGTGAGCAGGTTCTTAGATGCCGAGAATCTTCTTGGCGCTGCCCAGCGCCTTCATCGAGTCGTCGTGTTTGCCTTCCTTGTGGAATTTTTCGCCGTCGGCGCGCAGTTCCTTGACCTTGCTCATGTCGGCGGGCGACAGCTTGGGATTGGTCATCAGCTTGGCGTCTATGGCTTTCATTTCGTTGGGGCAGTTGTGGGCCAAAGCCAGGGAGGATGTGGCAAGCGCCACGGCGGCAATGATGAGCTTCATGGGAATCTCCACCTGCGTCAGAAAATGCTGACGGGAAATACTAGCAAGCCGCGGGGCCGCTCACAAGGGCGCTTGCCCGTAGGTCCTAGCCGATCTGCAGCTGCGAGTCGCCGATGAACTGGTAGGGCGGAATCTCCAGGTTGGTCGGTGCCGGCACGTTTTTCACCACGCGGCCGGCCAGGTCGAAGCGGGAGCCGTGGCAGGGGCAAAAGAATCCACCGGGCGCGTGCAGCTCGGCATTGAGCGCGCTGTCGTCCAGGCGCAGGGTCGGTGAGCAGCCCAGGTGGGTGCACACCCCCACCGCCACCAGGATTGCCGGGCGCTCGGAACGGGTTGCGTTGGCGCAGGATTTGGGCTGCTCGGAGCGCTTGGACTGCGGGTCCGCCAGCGCCGGGTTGGCCTGTTGCAGCGCGCGTACCATCTCGTCGCTGCGGCGCATCAGCCAGACGGGCTTGCCGCGCCAGGCCACTGTGCGCAGCTCCCCCGTTGCCAGCGTGGAAATATCCGCGAGCACCGGGCCGCCCTCCGCGCGTGCCGCCTCAGAGGGCGCCAGGCTGGCGGCAAAAGGATAGGCGGCGGCCAGCAGGCCGGCGCCGGCGGCGATGCCGGTCGCGGCCGCCAGCAGGCTTCGCCTGTCGGCGTCCTGCAGGGTTCCTTCGTCAATCGCGCGAACCAGTTCGGTGACGGTCAGCATGGTTTGGCTCTGGTGGGCGGCCCGGGTCAGGGCCGGGTTTTATCCGCGTCCGCACCCCACAGGAACACTTCCCTGGAGGATTGCCCCGCTTTCACATTCACTGTCCTGTTCAGGGTCTGGCCGGCCAGGGTGGCCTCCACGATGTAGCTGCCCGGCGCCAGCCTGGCCAGCAGGAAGGGGCCTTCCGAGGTGGCTTGAAGAAGCTCATGGCCCCGGGCGTCGCGGATGCGCACCTTCACGTCGGCGGCGAAGTCGGCGCGCTGCCTGTCTTTGATGGCGAATTCAAGCGCCACCGGCCATTGCCTGCTGGCGCTCTGGATGGCCGCGGATTCGTCGGCGCCTATGCCGCCGCTCAGGTATTCCACCGGGCCGTTGCTGCGCACCGGCGGCAGGGGCGCGCCAGCCTGGGCGAACGCGCCGCCCGCCACCAGCGCGGCGAGCAGGGCCGCCGAGGCGGCTTTCAGGGGGAGGGCTTTCATTTCAACATGCTCCTTTTCGCAAAAGAGGGGCAGCAAATGGTCGCAGTGTGCTGCCTGGGCACTGTTTCAGGCGGGCTGGCGGGCCATTACACCGTAGCAGGCTTTGCTCGCCGGGTATTCCCCGCTGATGGAAACCATTGTTCGCGGGTCAGCTTAGGCTGGACTTAAACGAAAAGAGGGCGGTCAGGCGGACGCGCCTAAAATTCCCGGCAGCTGTTACTTGAACCTTGAACCACCTGGATCCATCACCCCATGCCACTCGAAGTCCTTGAAGCCCAGACCGGCGACAACCCTGTCGCCACCATCCTCATCATGCACGGCCTGGGAGCGGACGGGCGCGACTTTGTGCCGATTGCCGAGCAGCTCAATCTCTCCAGCGTGGGTCCTGTGCGCTTCCTGTTCCCGAGCGCGCCCTCGATTCCCGTGACCATCAATGGCGGCTACGTCATGCCGGCCTGGTACGACCTGCTGGGCGCCGACCTGGTGAGCCGGCAGGACGAGGCCGGGCTTCGCAAGTCGCAGGCCGACATCGAGGCGTTGATCGCCCATGAAACATCGCGCGGCATTCCCGCCCATCGCATTGTGGTCGCGGGCTTCTCGCAGGGCTGCGCCATGGCGCTGATGACGGGCCTGCGCCACGGTGAGCGGCTGGCCGGCATCGCGGGGCTGTCGGGTTACCTGCCGCTGGCCGACAAGACCGCGGCCGAGCGCAGCGCCGCCAACCGGGATGTGCCCATCTTCCTGGCCCATGGCAGCTATGACGGCGTGGTCGTGCTGCCGCGCGCCAGCGCCACGCGCGATGCGCTCACGGCCATGGGCTATCCGGTCGAGTGGCATGAGTACCCGATGGAGCACTCGGTGTGCCCGCAGGAGATCATCGACCTCGAGACGTGGCTGTTGAAGGTTCTAGCGTAAGGACCTAGCTTCAGGCGGGTTGCGCGCCTCGCCCACCGCGCGCCATGCGCCGCACGCGCCACAGCAGGAAAAACGCGATGCTGAAATTCAGCAGGTTCCAGGCCACGCCGTTCATAAAAGCCGCGTGGTAGGAGCCGGTCAGGTCAAACACCTTGCCCGACATCCAGCCGCCCAGCGCCATGCCCAGCAGGGACGCCATGATGACCGTGCCCACACGCGCGCCGGCCTCGGCCGGCTCGAAGTATTCGCGCACGATGATGGCGTAGGCCGGCACGAGGCCGCCCTGGAACAGGCCGAACAATGCGGCGATGACGTAGAGCGACACCAGCCCGTCAAAGGGCAAAAACAGCAGCAGCGCGATGCCCTGCAGCACCGAGCCCAGTATCAAGGTGCGCAGCCCGCCTATGCGGTCGCAGATCGCGCCTGATACCAGGCGGCTGACCACGCCGCAGGCCAGCATCAGCGACAGCATTTCGGCGCCGCGCGCCGCGCCGTAGCCCAGGTCGGTGCAGTAAGACACGATGTGCACCTGGGGCATGGCCATGGCCACGCAGCAGGCCACGCTGGCCACGCACAGCAGCGTCTGCGCCGCGCCCGGGCTCAAGCCGAAAGGCATGCTGCTGGCGGTCGCCGGCAGGCCGTTGTTGCCGACGCTGGACGCCACGGCCACCGGCGGGCGCTTGCGCATCAGCAGGGCCAGCCCGGCCATGGCCACAAAGCTGAAAATCCCCAGGCCCAGGTAGGTCTGCCGCCAGCCCACGCTTTCCACAAAATGCTGCACGATGGGCGGCCAGATCGCGCCGCCCACGTAGTTGCCGCTGGCGCACACCGCCACGGCAAAACCGCGCCGGCGCACAAACCACAGGGAGGTGTCGGCCAGCAGCGGCGCAAAGGTGGAGGCCGACCCGAGAAAGCCGATCAGCAGCCCATGCGCCAGCGAGAACATCCAGATATTGCCGGCCATGGCCGCCAGCGCAAAACCCAGGCCCAGGCCCGTCGCGCCTACCAGCAGCGGCACCATCACGCCGAAGCGGTCGGCCAGCCGGCCCATCATCACGCCGCCCACGCCGAAACCTATCATCAGCAAGGTGTAGGGAATGGATGCATCGGCGCGCGTGACGCCGAACTCGGCCTGCACCGCCGGCAGCACCACGGCCACCCCATACATGCCGCAGGCGCCGACGGTCATCAGGGCCAGCGTGACCATCAGCCGCATCACGGCATAACGCGAGTCAACAAGTGACGAGGAATCCTGGGGCTGGGTTTGTGTGGAGGCGGTGGAGGCGGGTGGAGGGCTCATTGGCCCCAAGCGTACACCAGCCGCCGGCGCGCTGCAGGGCCGTGACGGGCTAGGCGCAGGAGGCCTCGCCGACCTGCACGCGCACCCGGCCCACCATGTTCATGCACAGGGTGCGGGTGTAGCTGCTGTTGCTGGCCAGGGCGCCCGCCGCCTGCACCAGCCAGCGGGTTTGCAGGCCCACGGCGCGGCCGTTGGCGTCAAAGCTGATGTGGTTGCGGTTGTTGACGGGGCTGCCCGCGTTGTTGACCGCCAGAAAACTCCCGGTGTACGCGAAGGCGTCCTGGATGCGCACCACGCTGTCGGCGCCGCTGTCGAAGGCGCCGTCGCCGTCCTCGTCGGTAAAAACAAACCAGCCCTCGCGCCAGCCGCCGACGGCCGCGCCGTTGCCGCCGGAGCATTTGGGCGGCTTCGCCGCCGGGTCGGCGCTTCGGCAGATGGTGACGGTTTTTCCGCGCCGCATGGCTTCGCCGCGGGCATAGCGGGTGTCCAGCACAAAGGCGTTGACGGTTGAGGAGACACGGGTGCTGGCGACCAGCCCCAGGAAGGAGGGAATCGCAAAGCCCGCAACAATCGCGATGATGGCCAGGGCCACCAGCAGTTCGACCAGGGTGATCCCGCGCGGCCGCGGGTGGGCTGAAAAACGGCGCGCGCCGGGTGGCGGGATGGTTTGTAAGGGGGTGTTGTCGAGGCGCTTGGGCCTGGTCGCGGCAGGGGCGGCCGCAGCCTGGTGCTGCAAATTCATGGCGGCTGATCCGGATGTTGGGGGGGAAACATCTGGACCGTACTGGAGGCCGCCGCGCCTGAGCGGGTCAATTGTCCGCTGCCGGACTTTGATTGCTGGAAATCGTGTGCGATGTCATGCGGCGCGAAGCGAGGGCGGCTTCGCGCGGGCGGCCACAGGATGTGGCGGCCGTGTTTTTATAAGGAGCGGCCTTACAGCGGCGAAGGCCGGGTGGCTTCGTAGCCGACTGGTGCGGGGTTGCTTTCGGCCCGTATGCCCAGTTCCTGGTCGCGGATGCGGAACAGGCGTTCCAGGTCCTTCATGGCATCGTTGTCGGGAGCCGTGGGTGCGGCTGCGACCAGCGCGGCTTGTTCCGCTTGCGGCGGCTGCGGCGTTTGCGGCGCCTGGGCCTGGGCCAGCGATGCGAGGATGGGCGCGGCGGCGGCTGCCGCGGCGGCCGCGCTCATCGGCGTGCTTGCCGCGGCGACGGGCTGGATCAGGGGCTGGCCGGCGCGCGGCGGCGCCACACGGGGAGCGGGCTTGGCGGCGACCGGGTCGGCCCAATAGGATTTGTCGGGCATGCTGCGGTAGGGGCAGGTGTCCGCGATGTCCAGCTGCCATGAAATGCCGTGCAGCCAATGGGTGGCCTGGGGTTCAAAGCGTGTGATCTCGACCATGAGTGCGTTCTGGAAGGCGTAGGCGTAGTCCATCAGGCGCTCGTCCCATTCCCGCACGACCAGGCGCACATACATGCCCTGGCCCTTGCTGCGGCTGTTCACCAGCAGCATCTGGCAGTCGATCCAGCGCGGCGGTATGCCGTACTTGCGCAGCGCGTCGCGCAGCAGCACCTGCACCAGCTGGCGGCGCGTGGCGTTGTCCGAGCCGTCCTCAATGGTCAGCGGGTTGTCCCGGCTCGAGGCGGGTGTGTGTTTGGCCGCATTCCCATGGCGGGATCCGCCAAACAGCGAAGTTATCAATTTTTTCATTTTGGCGCGCGCTCATCGCAGTTTCAGGAGAATTCCTCCCTGAAAAATCAAAGATTTTTGGAGGTTTGGGACCTGAAACACAGGTGTTACTGAATGTTTTTTATCGTCGTCCAGCTTGAGCGACAAGTCAAGGAAGTTTCGACAGCCAAGCCCGGCCGCGTCGCTCGCTTTCCACATTCAAATGGCTAAAGTGTGTATTTGTGCCGCAAACGCGCGTGCCTGTCCGGCGTGCCTGTCTGAAATCCGGCCGGCTTGCCGGCCGGGCCGCCAGACCCCACCCAGCCTGTGCTGGCAAGCCGGCGCGGGCCAGCGCAAAGCGGCGGGCTGTGATAACTTCCAGCCAGTTTCAAGAACCTGGGGGAATGACGATATGACCAAGTTGCAGGCGCCCGCGGGCGCGCTACAGGGCCGCCTGAAAGCGCTGACCCCGGACCGGCTCAAAGGCATGCGCCGCGGCATCGAGAAGGAAAGCCTGCGCGCCCAGCCCGGCGGCGGCCTAGCCCTGACGCCCCATCCCGCCGCCCTGGGTTCGGCCCTCACGCACCCGACCATCACCACCGACTTCAGCGAGTCGCAGGTGGAGCTGGTCACGGGCGCGCACAAAAATCCCGAAGCCGCGCTGCAGGAACTCACGCGGCTGCACCAGTTCACTTACAGCACCATGAAGGCGCTGGGCGACGAAATGCTGTGGGTGTCCAGCATGCCCTGCGGCCTGCCGACAGACGAAACCATTCCGATCGCGCGTTTCGGCTCGTCCAATGTCGGGCGCGCCAAAAGCGTCTACCGCATGGGCCTGTCGCACCGCTACGGCCGGCGCATGCAGACGATCTCGGGCATCCACTACAACTGGTCGCTGCCTGACGTGAGCAGCGAGCAGTACTTCGCGCTGATCCGCAACTTCCGCCGCCAGGCGTTTTTGCTGCTTTACCTGTTCGGCGCCTCGCCCGCCGTGTGTTCGAGTTTTGTCGAGGGCCGCCAGCATGAGCTGCAGACCCTGAGCGGCAGCACCATGTACATGCCCCACGGCACCTCGCTGCGCATGGGGCGGCTGGGCTACCAGAGCGATGCGCAGGCCTCGCTGGCCGTGAGCTACAACAGCCTGGACGGCTACGGTGCCTCGCTGCAGGACGCGCTGACCCGGCCTTACCCGGCCTATGAGGCGGTCGGCATACGCAACCCCGGCGGCGACTACAACCAGCTGGCCACCACGCTGCTGCAGATCGAAAACGAGTTCTACGGCACCATACGCCCCAAGCGCGTGATTTACCCCGGCGAGCGCCCGCTGCATGCGCTGCGCGAGCGCGGCGTCGAGTACATCGAGGTGCGCCTGATGGACCTGGACCCTTTCGAGCCGGTCGGCATCAATGCGCAGACCATGCGCTTTCTCGACGTGTTTTTGCTGCACTGCCTGCTCAGCGACAGCCCGAAGGACACACCGCAGGAAATCGCCGAACTCAAGCACAACCAGCACCAGACCGCGGCGCGCGGCCGCGAGCCCGGCCTCAAGCTCAAGCGCGGCGGGCAGGACGTCCTGTTGACGGGCTGGGGCGCCGAGGTGCTGGCGCAATGCGCGCCCATCGCCGCCGCGCTGGACGCCGCGCACGGCGGCACGCAGTACAGCGATACGCTGACGGCCGCCAGCGCCGCCTTGCTCGACCCGTCCACCTTGCCCTCGGCCCGGGTGCTGGCGGCCATGGCCAACGAGCACGGCAACTCTTTCATCAGCTTCGCGCGCGCGCAGTCCCAGAAAACCCAGGCCCTGCTGCAGGCGCTGCCCCTGGGCGCGGACGAGCTTGCGCACTTCGCGGCGCTGACCGAGGAGTCCATCCAGGCGCAAAAGAAAATCGAAGCCTCGGACACCATGCCCTTCGAGATTTACCGCCAGCAGTATGTCTCGGCCGAACGCCTGGGCATGCCGGGCCGCGAGGCCGTGGCCATCTGATGCCCCTGGGCGCGGCCCGGGGCCTTGCGCTCAGTCCGCGAGCTTGAGCAGCGCCTCTTCACGCCAGTAGTCCACCGCCTCGTACCAGCCTTCCCAGACGCAGCCGTTGCAGCCGCGGCCGCAGCAGCTGTCGGGCTCCGAAGGTGGTTGTCGCAGCGTGATGCCGGCGGCGGCCGCGCGCTGCTGTAAAGCAGCAAACATCGCCAGCGCGGCGTCGCGGTCGGTGTTGTCCGGCATGGGCCCGGGGAAAGCGCGGTGTCAGGCCTTGACGGGCGTCGCCATCCGCCGGCGCAGATACAGGCCGATAAAGGCACATCCCAGCACCAGCGCGAACCAGCCCACCAGTGAGGACTTGGCGACGATGCCCTGCATGCCCGGCGAGGTGATGAAGTAGGGCGAGACCAGCACGCCCAAACCTATCAGCGTGCAGAGTATGCCTTTGATCAGCACCTCGTTGTTGGCCTTGAGGTCGGCAGCGGCCTGGCGGCGGGCGGGAACCACGGGTTTTTGTTCAGGGGCGGCAGGTAAGGGCATGGGGGCTCGATGTGTGGGTGGGGTTGCGGGGCGGCTTGCTTGCGGCCCCGGTGTGCGTCGCTGCGTTCCGGTGGGGCCGCAGCCGCGATACCCCGATTGTCCTCCATCGCGCCCCAGGGGGTACGCGGCGAGCCCGGCCGCCCTTAATGATTTCTTAATACCGCTAAGAAGTCCTTAAATTCGCATCGGCATCATCCGCTCCAGCTTAACCACCTGGAGAACCTGAAGATGACATCTCGCCCACCGCGTCCCGCCGCCAAACCCTCCGCGAAACCCGCTGCGAGATCGGCGCCGGCCCGCCCCGGCGCGGCAGCGGCCAAAGCCTCGCTGCCGCTGTTTTCGCTGTTCCTGTTCGCGGCCCTGGCGCAGCAGCCGGCCGCCGCCCAGCCCCAGCCCGCGCAGGCCGAGGGTGAATCGTCCTGGGGCCTGGGCCTGGGTGTCGGCATGGAGCGCAAGCCCTACCGCGACTTTGACAACAAAACCAGGCTGCTCCCGCTGCTCAGCTATGAGAACAAATGGATCAGCGTTGCCGGCCTTGGCCTCGATGTGAAACTTCCCTCGGCCGGCCCGGTGTCTTTCCGCCTGCGCGCGCGCTACTCGATGGACGGCTACGAAGCCTCGGACTCGCCTTTCCTGGCCGGCATGGATGAGCGCAAGGACGGCATTTGGCTGGGCGGCGCTGCCATCTGGCGCAACGACATCGCCAACCTCTCGGCCGAACTGCTGGGCGATGCCTCGGGCAACAGCAAGGGCAGCAAGCTCAGGCTGATGGTGGACCGCCGCTTCCAGGCGGGCAGCTTCGACATCACGCCGCGCCTGGCCGCGACCCGGCTGGACGACAAATACGTCTCTTATTACTACGGCGTGAACGCCGCCGAGGTGCGCGCCGGCCGGCCTTTCTACCAGGGCGGCTCGGCTGTCAACCTGGAAGCCGGCCTGCGTGTGGGTTATGCCATCGCGCCGCACCAGAGCCTTTTCCTGGACCTGAGCACCACCAAACTGGGCTCCGGCATCAAGGACAGCCCGCTGGTCGACCGCTCCAGCCAGAGCGGCGTGCGTGTCGGGTATCTGTATCGCTTTTGAGCCAGCTTGTGCGGGGCCCTACCGGGCCGCAGCCCTGCACTCCAAATTCCGGCGGCCCTCACATGAAGGACTTACCAGACATGCGAGCCGACACCCTCCATCTCATGAAGATCATGAAGAAAGCCGCCTGGCGCGGCTGGATACATGCCTTAAGCTGGCTGCGCAGGCATCGCGCCTACACCGGCTGAACCGCCTGAGCCGGCTCCCCAGCCGGCAGCGGAAACAGCACCCGCACGCTAAAGCCCTTGCCGTCCAGGCCGGTCCCGGTCGCTATGGCGGCCTCGTGCAGCTGCGCGATGCCGGCCACCAGCGACAGCCCTATGCCGCTGCCGCGCCCGCCGTTGCCGGCGACGCGGTGGAAGCGGCGAAAGATCGCTTCCTGCTCGGCTTCGGGCACCCCCGGGCCGTCGTCGGCCACCTCCAGGTAGACCCGCTCCCGGCCGGCATCGCTGCGGTAGCCGCAGCTGAGCTTCACGCGCCCGCCCTCGGCGGTGTAGCGCAGCGCATTGTCCAGCAGGTTGCGCAGCAGGATGCCGATTTCGTCGATGTCGCATTCAATCGGGCAGGGCGTGAGCGCCAGGATGATGGCGCGGCGCTGCTGCTGCGCCTGCATGTCGAATTCCTGGCTCACGTGCAGAATCAGCTCGCTGAGGTCGGCCAGGCTTTTTTGCGGGGCATGCACGCCCGCGTCCATGCGCGCCAGGTCCAGCAGCTGGTCCGACAGGCGCGTGCTGCGTTCGGCCACGGCCAGCAGCTTGACCAGGGCGGCATCCTTGCCCTCCAGCGTGGTGGCGCGCAAGGCCACCTGGGCCTGGGCCTGCAGGGCCGACAAGGGCGTGCGCAGCTCGTGGGCCGCGTCGCCGATAAAACGCCGCTCGCCCTGCATGGCCTGGTCCAGCTGGTCCAGCAGGTGGTTGAAGGACTCGACCAGCGGCCGGATCTCGGTCGGCAGCTGCACCACCGGCAGCGGCGTGAGGTCAAACTTGCGGCGGCTGCGCACGGCCGCCTCCAGCGCGGTCAGCGGGCGCAGCGATTTACCCACCGCAAACCACATCAGCAGGCCCGCCACGGTCAGCAGCAGCGTGGTAAAGCCCAGCATCGCGAAGATCTTGTGGCGTATTTCCTGGTCGATCACGCTGTGCCGCATGGCCACCTGCACGCTGACCTCGCCGGTGCTGTCGGACACCGAGAAGATGCGCCAGCGCTCGCCGTTGACGGTGGCGCTGGTAAAGCCGTCGGTGAAGGACGGCAGCAGCGGGACGCGCGGCGAATCCGGCGCCCGCACGATCAGGTTCTTGCGCTCCGTCCACACCTGGAAGGTCAGATTGACGTCGCGCGGAATGGTCTCATCGCGCAATTTCAGGCTTTGGCCGAAAGAGGGTTTCAGCGTCGCGCCGCTGGGGATGGCCATCAGGATCTTGGTGCCTATGGCCTGCAGCTTGCTGTCCCAGAGGCTGCTCTGGCCTCGCACGGTGTACACCAGCAGCACGGTGAGCGCACCGGCCCAGCACAGCGTGAGGGTGATGCCCAGCACCAGCAGCACGCGGCCCTTGAGCGACCCGACGAACCGGCAGCTCACGGCTTGGCCTCGCCGATCATGTAACCCTGGCCGTGCACCGTGGTGATCAGGTGCTCGCCCAGCTTGCGCCGCAACTGGTGGATGAACACCGCGATGGTGTTGCTCTCGATCGCCGTGGTGTTGCCGTAGACCACGTCCTCGAGGTGGTCGCGCGTGACCACATGGCCGGGCCGCTCCAGCAGCGCCAGCAGCGTGCGGTATTCATGCGCGCTCAGAGCCACACGCACGCCGGCGCGCGTCACCGCGCGCTTGCTGCGGTCCAGGCTGATGTCGCCATAGGTGTGCACCGGCACCACCTTGCCCTGGCTGCGGCGCATCACGGCGCGCACCCGCGCCCAGAGTTCGTCGACCTGGAAGGGTTTCACGAGGTAGTCGTCGGCGCCCGCATCCAGCCCCTGAATGCGCTCGCTGAGCTGGCCGCGCGCCGTCAGGATCAGCACCGGCGTCACGTCGTAGCGACCGCGCAGGGCGCGCAGCACCGTCAGCCCCGAATCACCGGGCAGGCCCAGGTCCAGCAGCACCGCCTCGTAGACATGGTCGACCAGCGCCAGCCTGGCGGAGGGGGCGTCGCCCACATGGTCCACCGTCCAGGCGATCTGGCGCGCGGCGTCGCACACCGCTTCGGCCAGCATGGTGTCGTCTTCTACCAGCAGCAGGTGCACAGGAATAGCCTCTTTCGGTCGCTGTTGTTGTGGCCGGCCTGGTTATCCCCGGCCCGCTTGTCCCATGCAGCTATCGTGCCGGGGAGCCATTAAGCATTTATTAACAAGCACCCCCGTCCAGGCTCACGGCGTGTAGCCTGTTCCCCCCTCGAGGGGGCGGCGCCTGCGGTCTGGCAAAGCCAGTCCTGCGGCCCCTACTGATTTTTAAATGGAGGGCTGGAGGCCTCGTATTTTGCGGCATGGCGGCCGCGGGGGCCGTAGCGGCGACAATTGGGGGATCGCAGGGGCCTGGCGGCCCCTGGCCCTGAACCCGCAAGCAAGAAAGAAACATCCCGATGGCCATCCAGTGGTTTCCCGGTCACATGCACCTGACCAAAAAAGCCATTCAAGAGCGCATCAAGGAAATTGATGTGGTCATTGAGCTGCTGGACGCGCGCCTGCCCGGCTCCAGCGCGAATCCCATGCTGGCCGAACTCACCAGCGGCAAGCCCGCGCTCAAGGTGCTCAACAAGCGCGACCTGGCCGACCCCGCGCGCACCCCGCTGTGGCTGGAGCATTACAACAGCCTGCCCAACACCCGCGCCATCGAGCTGGACGCCAGCGAAACCACGCCCGCACGCCGCCTCATCGATGCCTGCCACACGCTCGCGCCCACGCGCGGCAGCATGGTCAAGCCCATGCGCGTGCTGATCTGCGGCATTCCCAACGTCGGCAAGTCCACACTCATCAACACCCTGACCGGCAAGCGCGCCACCAAGACCGGCGACGAGGCCGGCATCACCAAGGTCGAGCAGCGCCTGGTGCTGGCCGACGGCTTCTATTTGTGGGACACGCCCGGCATGCTGTGGCCGCGCATCATCGTCGCCAAAAGCGGCTACAACCTGGCCGCCAGCGGCGCCATAGGCCGCAATGCCTTTGACGAGGAAGAGGTCGGACTGGAGCTGCTCGACTACCTGATCAAGCACTACCCCGGCCTGCTGGAAGCGCGTTACAAGGTGGAAGTGCCGCCCGGCATCACCGATGAGCAATTGCTCGAGGCGATAGGCCGCAAGCGCGGCGCGGTGCTGGCCAAGGGCCGCGTCAACCTGCAAAAAGCCGCCGAGATCGTGATCCACGAATTCCGCGCCGCCACCCTGGGCCGCATCACGCTGGAGACACCCGCCGAGTTCGCCGAATGGCTGGCCGCGGGCCGGCTGCTGGACGCCGAGCGGCAAGTGAAAAAAGACAAAATAGAAACCAACCGGCTCATCAAGTTCAAGAAAATCCCGCGGCCCGAAAAAAACCGCGAGCCGGGCGAATCCTGAGATTCACCGGCGGCATGCGTTGGGCTTGATCTTCGTCAAGGCCGGCGGCGGTGCCGGATGGCATGCTGGCAGCATTACCCCTCACCCACCGGAGGCCGCCATTCACAAACATGCCTGCGTGCAGATCATCCTTGATGAGCACGCCTCCCTTTCCGCCATGCTGCGCTCCATGCCCATGATGGTGGCACGCGGCCCGGGCGACCATGCGCAGAAGTTTTTTGACGTGCTGCGGGCCATGCTGTTTTACATCGACGAATTCCCCGAACGCCTGCACCACCCCAAAGAATCGAACCTGCTGTTTCCGCGCGTGGTGCGCCTGGCGCCTAGAGTCATGCCCGTCGTGGAGCGGCTCGAGCGCGACCACATGAGCGGCGAGAAGGCCGTGCGCGAACTGCAGCACCTGCTGCTGGCCTGGGAACTGCTGGGCGAGCCGCGCAAATCCGACTTTGAACTGCACTGCAAACGTTATGTGGACTTTTACCTGGAACACATGCGGCTGGAAGAGTCGGTCATCCTGCCCGAAGCGGAAAAGGTGCTCAGTGAGGCCGACTGGAAAGAACTGGACGCGGCCTTCCTGGAAAACCGCGACCCGCTCGGCGGCCGGCATGGGGTGGACCCGGTGTATGACAGGTTGTTTTCGCGCATCGTCATGGAGGCGCCGGCGCCCATAGGGCTGGGTGAGGCCTGAGGCCGTCCGGTGCCTGTCGGCGCTTGCGGACGCGACATCCGTACCGGTTAAAGGTTCGATTGCCTTACACGGCGCCTTCCCGCGCGGGTGAACACTCCATGCACTGGATCGCACAACAGCCCTTGAAAGGCAGCGCTTCAGCAGAGCAGTTCCGGGAGCCGCTTGCCCGACCCTGGGATGGCACTTCGGCCACCGCAAGCAGCCCTCAGGGTTGCTGGCCATTCCACCAGAAAGCAGGAGAACCCCATGACATCAAAACTGTTGACCGCCTCTTTATTGGCGAGCGCCTTGCTGGCCGGCCTGGGCATGGCCCCGACCGTGGCCTTGGCGCAAAGCACCAACACCCCCGGTATTGACAACACCCAGCAGGCCATCAGCGCGCGCATCCAGCAAGGCATGCAGGCCGGCCGCATTACGCCGTCCGAGGCGCAGGAACTGTACGCGCGCGACCGCGACATCTCCATGCGCGAGAGCCGCTACAAGTCCGACGGCAATGCCACGCCCCAGGAGCGCCAGCAGCTGCGGGCCGACCTGGAAGGCCTGAAAGCCGAAGTCGAGCGCAAGATCGCCAACAACGTGGTCGTCGGCCAGCCGGGCCACAACCCAAACACTCCCGGCGTAGACAACAGCCAGCTCAACATCAGCCAGCGCATTGACGAAGGCGTGCGCACCGGTCGCATCAGCGAGCGCGAGGCGCGCAGGCTGCACGGCCGTGAACGCATGATCGAGCGCCACGAAGCCAATTTCAAGTCCGACGGCGTGGTGACCAAACAGGAACGCCGCCAGCTGCGCAATGAGGTGGCCGCTTTGCGCGACCAGGTGGAGCGGATGATGCGGGGTGATCGCCGAGGGCGCGGCTAGGCGCCTGTAGAAGAGGCCGGATCTTGCTCCGGCGGTGCGCCCTCTGCTGAGAGCTGCTGGCCGGGGTTGCCCGGCGGCAAGTAACTTTCTTTTGCTTCGCCAAAAGAAAGTCACCAAAGAAAAGGCGACCCGCAGTCTGGGTCCCTACGCTTCGCTTCGGGCAACCTGCGGTGCTCGACTACGGCGGGGTCTCGCGCAAACTCGCCTTCGGCTCAGACAAGCGCGATCCCTGATCCGCCTCCGTCTGCGCTCCTCGGCCCAGCCAGGACGGGGCAATCGGGAGCGGGGACAGAAGACAAACACCAAAGAAAAAATTAATACAAACAAGGACACGCCATGGCGTGTCCTTGTTTCTTCAGGTATTGGTATTCCTTCCCCAACCCCTTCTGGATGCGCCGAGGAGCGGAGGTTCAGGCGGATAAGGGATCGCGTTGTTTGAGCGAAGCGCAGCGTAGCGAGTTTAGCGAGACCCCGCCTGAACCGAGCACCGCAGGTTGCCCGTAGCGAAGCGGAGGGACGCAGCAAGTAGGGTCGCCTTTTCTTTTGCTTACTTTTCTTTTGGCGAAGCAAAAGAAAAGTGAGTAGCCGCCGGGCTACCCCCGGCCAACAGAACTAAGAAGAGGGCAAGAGGGAAGAGCGCACTCAGCCGGAGCAAGACCCGGCATCCACCCTCTGGCCTTAAGAGGCCAAAAACTTCATTTCCCTCAACCACGCCGCCAAGCGTTCGGCAAAAACCTTATACCCCTCGGCGTTCGCATGAATCTGGTCCGACCGCAGCTCGCTGCGCGACAGCACATAGGACCAGCCGCCGCTGAAGAGCGGGGTGCCGGTTTCCTTCGCCACCTCGGCGTACACCTCATGGTCGCTCAGCGAGTTGGTGGCGGCTGCGATGAACACCGGTTTGGGCTGGGCGATCAGTACCACCTGGGCGCCGGCGGCCGCTGTCTGAACCAGGCTTTTGAGCGCGGCGCGTGTGCGGTCCAGTGGCAGGCCACGCAGGAAATCATTGCCGCCTATCGATATCAACACCAGGCCGGGCGCGTTCTCCTGCAGCAAGCCGGGCAGGCGCGCCAGCGCGCCCTCGGCCGTGTCGCCGTTGACGCCCGCGTTCTTGGTCACGTAGCCGGTCATTTGTTCGAGCTGCTGCGGGTAGCCGGTGCCTACCGCGGCGCCGTAGCCAAAGGTCAAAGAATCGCCCAGGCACAGCAGTACGGCTTCCTTGGGCAGGGTTTTGCCCTGTGGTTTGGCTTTTTTGGAGCAGCCGGCCGCCAGCACAAGCGCCGAGGCCATGCCGGCCAGCAGCAGCCGGCGTTGGAGCAGGGGGGGAGGGGAGGTCGGCATGGCTTGTTTCCTGGTGCGGCGGTCGTCAGTGGATTCTGCCAGCGCTTGACCTGCATCAAGCGCGCGCACGCCCAGGCCTTTTAAAGTCCGGGGTTTTCCCAACGCGGCGCTGCGCCGGCCTTTCCCTTTCTATCCCATGCCCATTGAACTCTACCGCGACAGCCGCCACGCCTGCCTGATGTTCACCGACCTCGTCGAGGAGGACAACCAGGCCGTGCAGGCCAACCAGTTTCTCATCGTCGACAACGGCACCGGCGCCGTGATAGATCCGGGTGGCAACCTGGCCTTCAATGAGCTTTTCCTCGGCATGTCGCGCCACTTCAGCCCGCAAAAGCTGTCCTACATCATCGCCTCGCATGCCGACCCCGACATCATTGCCTCGCTGGACCGCTGGCTGACCTCCACGCCGGCGCAGCTGGTGATCTCGCGTGTGTGGGAGCGCTTTGTGCCGCATTTCACCAAGGTCGGCAAGACCGACCAGCGCGTGATCGGCGTGGCCGACGGCGGCGGGCGACTGCCGCTGGGCCGCAACGAGCTGTGGCTGCTGCCCGCCCACTTCCTGCATTCCGAGGGAAACTTCCATTTCTACGACCCGGTCAGCCGCATCCTTTTCACAGGCGACCTGGGCGTTTCCATGACTTCGGGCCGGGATGCCCAGGTGCCGGTGCGTGACCTCAAGGGGCATTTGCGCCTGATGGAAGGCTTTCACCGCCGCTACATGGTGTCCAACAAGGTGTTGCGCCTGTGGGTGCGCATGGCGCGCCAGCTCGACATCCGCATGCTGGTGCCGCAGCACGGCGCGCCGCTGGAGGGGCCGGCCATAGGGCAGTTCTTCGATTGGGCCGAATCGCTGATGTGCGGCATAGACCTGTTCGACGACAGGCATTACCAGTTGCCGACCGCGGCCATCCCGGCGCCGGAGCGCGCGCTGAGCACGGCCTAGCGGAAAACGCCTGCCGCTACGCCGGCGGGGGTTCGCCATGCGCCTGCAGTTGGCGGCGCACATAGTCCACATGCTGGCGCAGCGTATAGACCCGGTCCGAAAAATCCAGCGCGAACTTCATGTGGCTCACATCGTGTTCTATCTTGTCCAGCCTGGCGGTGGCCTCGGCGATCTCCGCGGCATTGAGCCGGCGTGAGGTCACGTCACGCTCCATCTCCAGCAACGCGCCGTAGCGGCGGTAGAGCCGGTTTTTTTCCTTGAACTCAAACAGCCTGGGCACGATGCGAAACACCGGGATCGCAATCGCCACCAGCGGCAGCAGCACCAGCAGCAGGCGCTGCAAGGCATTGGCCGCCCAGTAGGGCAGGTAGCGCTGCAAAAACGGCCGGCCGTCCTTGTAGTAGCGCGCCGCCTCGTCGGCCAGCGGAAACTCCGTGGCCCGCGGGTTCGGGAATTCGCCCGGCTTGTTCAGCAGCGTGGGGCCCCGGTGCACCTCGCGCGCGGCCTCCAGCAGCAGATAGGCCAGGGCCGGGTGCAGGTCCTTGTGGATCACCAGGTTGGCCGTGGTCGTCAGCAAGGTGATGTCCTGGCGCGGGCGGTCCTGCGCCGGGTCCACCGAGCCGGCCTTGAGCGTGACCAGCGACAGGTAGGGCAGGCGCCGCGTCAGCCCCTCGGCGTGTTCAATCGACACCAGGTGGGCCTCATCCTGTTTGCCCAGCAGCAGCTGCACCGCCGGTGTTTGCGGCGCGCCTATCAGGAAGAGCGCGTCGATCTCGCGCGCCAGCAGCGCCTTGGCCGCCGCTACCCCGCCGCCCGTGCCCAGAGTGGCATTGGCCGGCGTGACGCCGTAGGTTTGCAGCAACTCGAGCGACACCTTGCGTGTGCCGCTGCCTTCCACGCCGACGGCGATCTTTTTGCCCGCCAGCGGGCCCAGGCCTTTGCCCAATGTTTTGGCCAAGGCCGGCGAGGCGAACATCCAGACCGGCTCGTAACCCACTACGCCCAGCGAACGCAGCGGCGTGCTCGACTCGGGCTCCTGCGAATCAAGCTGCAGCAGGCCCAGCCCGCCCTGCACAAAACCGACGGGCGTGCCCGCGTTGAGGCGCTCCAGGTTTTGCACCGCGCCCGTCGAGGGCATGAGCTCCAGCGTCACGCCGTTGGCGTTTAAATAGCTTTGGTATTTGAGCGCGAACTGGTGAGCCGCGCCGTCAACTGCGCCCGTGGTCATCTGCACCTGGCGCGGCGGCGCCGGCAGCAGCGAGCGCGAGAACATCGAGAGCAGCACCGCGAGCCCCGCGATGATGGCGACGGCGATCAGAAAGGTTTGCTTGCGGCTCAGCGAAGGGATGATCAGCATGGGTGCAGTCTAACCAACAGACTGCATGCCGCAAGGGCGAAGGGCTAGCCCAGGCTTAGCGCAGATTCGCCTTTACCCAGCGCACAATATCCGCCGCCCCCATCGCACCCGCCTGGCGCGCCACCTCGCGGCCGTCCTGGAACAGCGCCAGTGTGGGAATGCTGCGGATGTTGAAGCGCGCCCCCAGCTTGGGCACGGCCTCGGTGTCGACCTTGGCCACGCGCACCCGTGGCTCGAGTTGCGCGGTGGCCTGTTCATAGGCCGGTGCCATCTGCCGGCAGGGGCCGCACCAGGGCGCCCAGAAATCGACCAGCACCGGAATCTGGTTGCGGCTGATGTGTTTGTCAAAAGCCGCTTCGTCGAGCGCGGCCGAATGGGCCACAAACAGGGCTTTTTTGCAGCTGCCGCAGCTGGGCTCGCTGCCGAGCTGGTCGGCGCGCACGCGGTTGGTGGTGTGGCAGTGGGGGCAGACGATGTGGAGTGGGTCGGACATCCGCCGCAACTGGGGATGGCGGCGCGGCATTTCAAGCGCACGCGGCGGGGCATTGGACGCCTGGACCGCCCGAACGCCCCGCAAACAGGCGGTAAAGAGCGATGAACGAGTGTTCGGCCTACGCCGGGCGGCCTTTCGCGGGAGAACAATCAAGCTTCACCAACAAAGGATTCCCATGAAAACCAGAACCTTGATGGCCGCCCTGGCCGCGGCCTCTCTCGCCTTCGGCGGGCTTGCGATGGCCAAGGACCATGGCGATGACCATGGCAACAAAGGCGGGCGCGGGCATGGCCACCACAAGGCCGACAAGCACCATCGCCACGGCCCGCCGCCGCACGCGCAGGCCGGCGGGCGCGGCGCGGGCCCCGACCACAATTTCTACCGCGGCGGCCGCCTGCCCGTGCAGTACCGCGACCGCGGCTACTGGGTGGACGACTGGCGCGGCCACCGCCTGAGCGCACCGCCGCCCGGCTACCACTGGGTGCAAACCGGCGGCGACTATGTGCTGGTTGCCAATAACACCGGGATCATTTTCCAGATCTACCTGGGCCAGTGACAGGCCGCTAAACTAAAGCAAAGAGGGCCGGCGTCCGGTCCTGTTTCAAGTTGCAAGGAGCGTACTGAATTTGAAACCGCCACAGATGCATCGCCAGGTTTTTCCGCGCGCAGCCCTGCTTGTGGGCATGCTGGGCCTTGCCTGCCTGCTCACGGCCTGCGTCAGCACCGTCAAGTCTTTCCCGCTGCAGGAAAAGTTCGGCTCCACCGCCACCTATTCGCGCCTCTTCGACGCCAGGCCCGAGCAGACCTGCGAGGCCGCGCGCCGCGCGCTGCTGAGCCAGGGCTACATCATCAACACCGCCAGGGTCGACCTGGTCGAAGGCCAGAAGAGCTTCCAGCCCGAGGCCGAGGCGCATCTGCAGATGGTGATACGTGTGGTCTGCGCCCCCGAAAGCGCCGACGGCAAGATCAGCCTGGGTTTTGTCACCGCGCTGCAGGACAGCTACCAGCTCAAAAAGAGCAACAACTCCGCCAGCCTGGGCGTGGGCGCCATAGGTTCGGTGTCCCTGCCTTTTTCGTCGAGCAACGATTCCATGGTCAAAGTCGGCAGCGTCACGATTTCATCGGACGCGTTTTACGACAGCTTTTTTGAGCTGGTCAGCCGCTACCTGGCCACGGTGGACGACTTGCCGCTAAGCCAGTAGGCGATACGCCGCGCAACCTGTAAGCGCCGCTACATCCTGATACTGCGGAATGCCACGAGGTAAACACGGGGTAAAAGCGCGCCACATTACATGCGCCCTACCTGCGCATTACACGGCCTTGACCTTGGGCCTCCACGATGAAAGCACTGAAGCACCCCAAAGCCCCTCCAGGCCGGTGCCTCGGAAAGCAAGCTTCCTCCTCAGGGCTTGCCGGTTCATTCATCGAGCAAAGGAGACCCCATGACATCGAAACTTTTGACCGAATCCCTTCTGGCCACCGCACTGGCCGCGGGCCTGGCCGCCACGCCGGCCATGGCGCAGCCGCAAGGCCCTTACGGCTCTTCTGCGCCTTCTTACCCGCCCCAGGTGGTGTATGCGCCGGCTCCGCAGACGCCGGGCATAGACAGGGCGCAGCAGGCCGTCAGCGAGCGCATACGCGAGGGTCTGCAATCCGGCCGCATCACCCCCTCGGAAGCGCGTGTGCTGTACCGCCGTGACAGCGAGATACAGAACCGCGAAGCCGCCTACAAGGCCGACGGCCGCGTCACGCCGCAGGAGCGCCAGCAGCTGCGCGCCGACATGGCCCAGCTCAGTGCAGAAGTTGAGCGCGCCATTGCCAACAACCGCACCGTGGCCGTTGCTTACCCCGCCGACAGGCTGGGCGCCATCGACAGCCAGGAGTTCAACATCCGCCAGCGCATTGACGAAGGCGTGCGCAGCCACCGCCTGAGCCCGCGCGAAGCCGGCCGCTTGCAGGCGCGCGAGCAGGCGATTGAAAACCGCGAGGCCGCCTACCGTTCCGACGGTGTGCTGACCCCGCAGGAGCGCCGCGACCTGCGCGCCCAGCTGGCTGCCCTGCGTGATGAAGTCGAGCGGCTGATCAACCCGCGTGGTTAAAACCCGAGGCCGCAAAGCCATGAAAAAACCCCGGTCAGCGCATGGCGCCGGCCGGGGTTTTTTATTTGAAGCGCGGGGCGCTGTCTATCAGGCGGCCTTGGCGCGGCGGAAAGCCGAGCTGCGCTTGCTGCTGGGCTTGCTGTCACCGGCAATCTTGCCGGCCAGTTCGGCGCTCTTTTGCTCGATCTGCGCGGCCAGCTTGCTCAAGGCCAGGGCGCCGGGCGCGGTCGCCTGGGCCAGGGTGTTCAGCGTGGTCACGCCGGTTTTTTCTTCAAACAGGCTGGCGTTGGCGGCGGCGCGTTCCACACCGGCTTCGGCCACTTTGACGAGCTGGCTCACGACTTGTTCGGCGCCGCTGGTCGTCAGCAGCAGGCCTTTGGTGTAGTAGGCGCTGAAGGCGGCTTGTGCGGCCGAAGCGTTCTTCGCGGTTTCAGCCGTCAGTTCGGTGCGCGATTGTTTCAGGGCCTGGTTCCAGCGCTGCTCCAGCAGGCTGACCACACGCTCACCGCCGGCGCGGTAGGCCTGGATGACATTGAGGGCGGTATTGCCATAGGACTCGATCAGGTCGTTGGCAACGGTGGAGAGGTTTTTGGCGCTCATGGTGTTTTCCTTGTGTAGGGCTTTAACGATGGGTTTATCTTGCCGGGTTTGGCTAGTGAGGGCGACCTAGTTGGTTAGAGAGGGGTATCCAGAATGACTCCCTCTCCTCTGGAGGAGGGGACTGGAGCTCAGGCCGGCAAGAACAGCGCCGGATCCACCATGGTGCGGTTCAGCATCACCCCCCAATGCAAATGGGGCCCGGTCACCCGGCCGGTTGCCCCCACGGCGCCCAGGCGTTCACCGGTTTTGAGGGTGTCCCCCGGCTTCACGTCAATCGCACTCAGGTGGCACATCATGCACAGCAAGCCGCCTCCATGGTCCAGCCACACCGTGTTGCCGTTAAAAAAATAGTCACCCGTGTCTATCACCCGGGCCGGCAGCGGTGCCAGCACCGGGGTGCCGGTGGCGGCCGCGATGTCCATGCCGCTGTGCGGGTTGCGCGGCTGGCCGTTGAACACGCGGCGCAGGCCGAAAGAACTGGAGCGCCGCCCCGGCACCGGCACCCGCATGCGCAGCGGGCCTTGCGGCAGCGGCTCGCTAAAGGTGGCCATCACAAGGTCCTGGTGCGCGCGCTCGCGCTCGTAGCGCGCCAGGTCTTCGGGCGACAAGTCCACCGTGCGCGGCTCGACCTTGAGGTGCTGTTCGCTGTAGCGCTTGGCTGCGATGGTGTAAGCGATATCGCGCCGGCTGCCGTCGGCGGCCTGCACCGTGATGTTCGCCTCGCCGGGTGGGGCCGAAAGCGCAATGCCTAGCAGCGCCGTCCATCCAGCCGCATCGCCCAGCACCAGCAAAGGCAGCTCACCCGCAAACGCCAGGGGCCGCTGCGGGGCAGGGCCCAGCGGCAGCCATGCCACGCCGCCAGGCACCTGCGAGGCGCGCGGCCAACTGCCGTCGGTTGAGGGCGCTACTTGAGCCAGCAAAGAGGCGGGCAGGGCACAGCCGGCCGCGGCGGCCAGCAGCACGGCGCGGCGGCTCAGGTGTGAAGGAATCGTGATCGATGAAGAGGGAAAATGCATGGCGCCATTATTGCGGCGTCATGGTGATTTTTCCCTCGCGCACATAGTCGTCGAACTGGATGCGCGGAATCGCCGTCACGGCGGCCACGCCGTCGCCGGCGTCCCAGCTCAGCGTGGCGCTGTCGGGTTCCAGCGCGACTTCAATGCGCACGCGCGGGATTTCAATCGGTGCACCGTCACCCGGTGTGTAGGTCACGTCACCGGTAATCATGGCGAACTGGGGCATGGCTGTCTCCTGGATGGGTGGGTTGGGAAAGCGGGCCGTCACAAACAAGCCCGTACGCTTTGATTTGAGCAGCGATTTCCCCAGGCTCTTGTAGGCGAACAACCACTTTGCGCCGCGGCGGCTGCAATTGCTTGCAATTGGGGGTAAAATTACGCAACCAATATGTTGCATAAACGGATTCTCCGGTGCAGAATAAATGCAACCAGGAGATTGCATATGACTTCATCTACCGATCGCATTGAACGCAGCGTGCACATCAAGGCCGCGCCCTCCAGGGTCTGGAAGGCGCTCACCAACGCCGAAGAATTCGGCAGCTGGTTCGGCGTGGCGCTCAAGGGCAAGCGCTTTACCGCCGGCCAGCAGGTGCAGGGCCACATCACCATTGCGGGCTATGAGCATGTGCTGTTCGATGTCTTCATTGAACGTGTGGAGCCTGAAACACTTTTTTCCTACCGCTGGCACCCCTATGCGGTCGACCCGGCCGTCGACTATTCCAAAGAACCCACTACCCTTGTGGAATTCACCCTCAAGGCGGTGAACGGCGGCACCTTGCTCAGCGTGGTCGAATCCGGTTTTGACAAGATCCCCGTGGCGCGCCGCGAGCAGGCCTTCCGCATGAACGACGGCGGCTGGCAAGGACAGATGGCTAACATCGAGAAATATGTCAGCTCGTCCTAAAAGCAGTTCCAGGCCCGCCGAAATATCCTCGCCACAGCCCGGCCCCGCGGGCGTGTTCGCCGCCCTGGGTGACGAAACCCGTTTGCGCCTGGTGGCCGTGCTTTGCGTGGGTGGCGCCGTCTCGATTTCGCAGCTGACCGCCACCACCGACATCACGCGCCAGGCCGTGACCAAACACCTGCATGTGCTGGCCGATGCGGGCCTGGTGCACCATGTGAAAGTGGGGCGCGAGCGCCTGTGGCAGTTTGACCCGCAGCAGCTCGACGAAGCCCGCCGCTCGCTGGACCTGATTGCCCAGCAATGGGACCAGGCGCTGGGCCGCTTGAAAGCGTCGCTGGAAGCCGAGGAGACATAAGGTGCCCGCGCACAAGATTTTCAAGATGGCGTTTGCCAAGGTGTATCCGCTCTATGTCCAGAAGGCGGAACGCAAAGGCCGAAAAAAAGAAGAAGTCGATGAGGTCATCTACTGGCTGACGGGCTATGACAAAAACGGTTTGCGCCAGCAGCTTGACCAGCAAAACGATTTCGAAACCTTTTTTGCCCAGGCCCCCGCCATGCACCCGAATGCTTCGCTGATCAAGGGCGTGGTCTGCGGTGTCCGCGTGGAAGAGCTTGCGGACCCGCTGATGCAAAAAATACGCTACCTGGACAAGCTGGTGGATGAGCTTGCCAAAGGAAAAGCGATGGAAAAAATCCTGCGGGCCTAAGCCCTGGCCCAGACCAGCAAGAGGTTGTTGGCCGGCATCGCATGCCGCGCCCGCAGCCGCAGGCCGGCGCGTGCGGCTTGCTGTTCCACATCTTCCCTGCGGCGGATTCCCCAGCTAGGGTCTTGCGCGCGCAGGCTTTGGTCGAATGAGAGATTGCCTTCCGACGTGGGCACATCGTCTTCCAGGTACGGCCCGTAAGTCACCAGCACCCCGCCCGGCGTCAGATGGCGTGCGGCGCCCTGCATTAATGCGGCGCAAGTTGCCCAGGGGGAGATATGCAGCATGTTCGCGCAGTAGATCAGGTCAAACTTGGCATCGCCCGGCAGCCATTCGGACGCCATCACGTCAAGCGCCAGGGCAGGGCGCACATTCAGCAAACCCTGCTCGGCCACCCAGGCCGCAATCGAATCCAGCGCGGCCGGCATCGCATCCGTGGGCTGCCATGTCCATTGCGGCAGGCTCGCCGCAAACCAGGCGACGTGCTGGCCTGTGCCTGAGGCGATTTCGAGGGCCTTGCCTTGTGCGGGCAAGACCTTGAGCAGCACATCAAGGATGGGCTGCTTGTTGCGGTCTGCGGCGGGGCTGAAGTTGGGTGGTGGCATGGGGTGATTAAACCCCAGGCCTGCCCCGTTTCAAGCGAAGTAGCCGCCGTCCCGTATGTCCGCCAGCAGTTCCGCCTCCTGCGGCTGCCACCCCAGCGAAGTGCGCGTCAGCGCGCTCGACGCCGGATTGTCGGCCGCAACAAAGCGCGTCAGCCACTCGAAGTGGGCCGGTGCTTCATCGGCGCTGATGCTGCGAACCGGCACACCCAGCCCCGTGCCCACGGCTTCGGCAATCGTGCGCAGCGCGAGGCCTTCCTCGGCCACGGCATGCAGGTGCGCGCCGGGCAGGGCGCTTTCCAGCGCCAGCCGGAAGAGGCGTGCCGCGTCCCGCCGGTGTACCGCCGGCCAGCGGTTCGCGCCCTCGCCGATATACGCCGAGAAACCTTTGCGGCGCGCAATCGCCACCAGTGCCGGCACAAAACCATAGTCACCCGTGCCATGCACCGAAGGCGGCAGCCGCACCACACTCGCGCGCACACCGCGGCCGGCAGCGGCCTCCATCAAGGCCTCCGCCCCGGCGCGCGGGTTCGCTGAGTCCGCGGGAACCGCTGTGTCTTCGGTCGCGGGGCGCGCGTGCGCCAGCAGCATGGTGACCGAGGTCGACACAAAAGGCCTGCCCGAGCCTTCCAGCACGCCGGCCAGTGCCTTGATCGCCCGCCTGTCCATCTCGGCTGCCGCCGCGTGGGCTGAAAAATCGTGGTGGAAGGCCGTGTGGATCACAGCGTCGCAGGCCTGCGCACCCACCGCCAGGCTGGCCGTGTCCGCCAGCTCGCCCCTGTGTGCCGCCGCACCCGCTTTCAGCAGGGCATCGGCCGACGCTTCGCTGCGCGCCAAGCCCAGCACCTGGTGCCCTGCGCAAAGTAATTCGCGCACAATCGCGGACCCCACAAAACCCGTCGCTCCCGTCACAAAAACACGCATACTGAACTCCCTTAAAAAAATGAGTCCCGATAATCCGCCTTCCATCGAATCTGCAAAAGCCGTGAGCGTATACAGGTATGAGCACTAACACCCTGCCGGCCCAGGCTCTCACCCTGGGCGGTTTCCTGCGTGACCGCCGCGCGCGCCTGCTGCCCACGCCCGAAGCCGCAAGCCGGCGCCGCACGCCCGGCCTCAGGCGCGAGGAAGTCGCCACGCGCGCCAACGTCAGCGTCACCTGGTACACCTGGCTGGAGCAAGGGCGCGGCGGTCCGCCTTCGGACGAAGTGCTGGAGCGCCTGGCCCGCGCGCTTGAGCTGGACAGCGCCGGCCGCGAGTTCATGTTCTTGCTGGCCCAGCAGCGCCCGCCGCCGCTCAAGCCCAGGTCTTCAGCAGCGGTCACACCCGCGCTGCAACGCGTGCTCGACGCCATGCCCACCAGCCCCGCGGTGGTGAAGACACTGACCTGGGACATCGTGGCCTGGAATGCGGCAGCCCTGGCCGTGCTGGCCGACTACCCCAGGCTGGAGCCCGGCGAACGCAATTTGCTGAGGCGCTTGTTCAGCATCCCCCGCGTGCGCAAGGGCCTGCCCGACTGGGAAACCGACGCACGCTACGCCGTCGCATCCTTTCGCATCGACGCGGCACGCGCCGGCGACTGCCCGGAAGCCACCGCCCTCGCGGCCGAACTCCAGGCCACCAGCGCCGACTTCCGCCGCCTCTGGGCTGAGAACGAAATGCGCAGCCACTGGGTGGGGACCAAACGCATTGAGCGGCCCGGCGTCGGAGCCATCACGCTGGAGTACCAGGCCCTGGCCATCGACAGCTCGCCCGGGCTGAGCCTGATGGTGTTTACGCCGGTGACACAGGCGGATGTGGAGGCCGTGGCCTTGCTGATGTCGGACAGGGCCGGGCGCTTGAAAAAAGAAAAGCGCTGAAAGCCGGTGTGTCGCCAGCCGGCTTTCGCCGGCCCTTCAATCTCACGCGTGTTTCAAGCCGTTTCGGTTTCGTCGGCGCGGGCTTTCTGCTGCGCCCGCATGATCTGGTGCCGCTGCCAGTAGCTCCCCAGCACCGCCTTGAAGTGCTCTTCCTGCTTGCCCAGGCCCTTGAGCTTGATCGTGCTGGTGCGCGCGCCCAGCATGCCTTTGTCGAAGTGGGTGACGGTGAGCGTGTTGCCAAAACTGCTGTTGTTGAATGTCATGCCCTTGACCTCGTCCCATGACAGCGGCACGCCGCCGTCTGCCGTGGCATGCACGCCCTCATAGGTAATGTCGATGCGCTTGTCATTGCCCAGGTCAAACGACACCGGCGGAAAGTAGCGCAGCACGACGGCGCGCTCTTCTTCGGTGGCCGGCTCATAGCGGTAGGCCAGGCTTTGCTCATGCGCGGCGGCAAAACGCTGCTCGTAATCTGTCCACAGCCGCTGCTCGATGGAGGCGGCTGTCGAAATGTCATCGGCCCAGGTGGTTTGGGGCACGGTGGTCACAATGGCGCCGTAGCTGTCTTCTGCCACCGTGTGGTTCACATTGCGCATGCGTTCGGCCAGCGGCGGGTGCGTGTCGTAGGGGTGCGGCACGGCGGCGGTTTTCATGGCCGTCACAAATTCACCCGAGCGGGCATAAGGGTGCAGGCCTTCAGCCACAAAGCCGGCAATACCCAGCGCGCCGGTGTGCTGTTGCTCTTGCTCAAACAGCTTGTTCTCTACCGTGTTGCGGTAGCTGGAGTAGGCCGAGATCTTGATGAGCGACTGCACGATGGACTGCGGCGCCGTCAGCTTCGCGGCCACGCGGTCGGCGGTGTACTCGCGCTCGCGGCTGTCGCGCGCCAGTGCGAATTCAAACACCATGCGGTACAGGCGCAGCAGGTAGTGCGCCACGATGGTCAACCCGCCGCTGCGCATTTCCCAGGTGTAGAGGTCAAACTGGTTGAGCTTGGGACCCAGCGCCGCGCTGCTGCGCGTGTCGCCGCCGCCCAGGTGGGCCAGCTCGTGCGCCAGCACGGCATCGGCCTCGGCGGTGTCCAGCACCCGCAGCAGCGGGATGCTCACAAACAGCGTGCGGCCCGTCAGGGTCTGCCCGGCCACCGTGCAGGGTGCTTCGGTCACGAAAAAGTTGTTGTCGATGCCCGCAATGATCTGGTCCGGCGGGGATGTCTTGACGCGGCCCGCCAGTTGGCGAATGCGATCCCAGAGGCGCGGGGCGTCGGCCTCAGAGAGCAGCTCGCCTTCAATGGTGTTGCCCCATGGCAATTTTTTGAAGAGCGTGTAGATGGCATAAAAAACCGCCAGGGCCGCCATGATGCCGGCCAGGCCGACCAGCTTGATGTAGTAGCTGTGCCAGAAATAAGCCGTGAGCCAGAATGACAGCCACACCAGCATGGCGCTTTGCAAGGTGACCTCCACCGCGCTGGAAAACGTCATGAGCCGCCAACCCGCCACAAAGCTCGCATAACGCAGGCCACGGTTGACAAAGGCCAGCGCACCCAGCACGCCGGCCGCCACCAGCAGTGCGGCTCCGAGGATCAAGGTCCAGAACGCGGCACGCTCGGCCCAGTGAAACCACCAATGCATGGAGTAAGGGCTGCAGACCTTGTCGTGAAAGACCTGGTTCTCCGGCCCGGTGGCGGCGCAGGCCATCGACAGCCTGTGCGTGTTGTAAAACGCGATCTCGTCCGCCTTCTGCGCCGGCGTCAGGTTTGTGGCGGCGTTGATTTGGGAATTGACGCGCTGGATGAAGTCCTTGTCCTCAGACTGCAGCGCGTAGTGCGTGAAAACCAGCGTGACCGCCGGAATGAGAAAGAGCGATGCCAGGGTCAGCAGAAAAACCCGCCAGAGGTCGGCGTGGACCGTGCGCGCAGCAGCCATGGGGAACGTCCTTTTGAGTTTTGAATTTGAACCGGCCGATCATACGGGCGGCCATGCGTTTGGCCACTGGGTTGGAGGGCAACAATTCACCAAAACGGGTGCTGTTTCAGTTTGTTTCCAAAGACCTTGCCGGCCTTCGAATTCGCTCATCAGTGGCACGTCGTTCGATGTGTCGGGCTGAGCATGATGGTGTTTACGCCGGTGACGCAGGCGGATGCCGAGGCGATTGCGGTGTTGATGGCGGAGAAGGCGTCTCCTGAATTGAAGGGCTACCCCTTAAGCCCCTTACCCGCCCGAACCACCATCTCCTCCGTGCGCATATCCCGCGCGCACCACCCGGCCACAATCCGCGACGAATTCGACAAACCATGCGCGTCGGGGCCGGTGCCTTCGCCTTCCAGAACCTGAACCGGAATCTGCGCTTTTTGCAGTGCATCGGCCATCACGGTTTGTGAGGCCCAGAAGACGTTTTTGTCTTGGGGATTGCCGAGCACAAAAACGCGCAGCTGGGGGTTGACCTTGTCCTTGGCGACAAACTTCCAGGGCTCATAAGAGTCGGCGTAGTTGGTGGTGTCCTTGGTGCGGCCCATCATTTCCCAGCGTATGCGGGGCGAAGAGGGGGCCGAGGTGGGCACGGCGCAGATGATGTCGGCGCGTTCGGTGATCAGTGAGGCGGTCACATGGCCGCCGCCGCTTTGTCCGGCGACCACCCATTCTTCAATGCCATGGCGTTTTTTGATTTCGTCGAGTGCGGCCGAGATGATGACGGACTCGTCTATGCGCCTGCGCTGCATGTGGTCGCCTGATGAGCCGTGCGTGCCGGGGCGGCCGACGAAGATGTAAGGCATGCCCAGCCATCGGGCCCAGTCTTCGGCATTCTTTTGCAACCGGGCATTGCTCAGGTCCAGGTAGGCCTGGCTTGTCTTGCCCACGCCCACAAAGATGTCGCCGTGAAAGAACACAATGGCGCGTTTGACGGGCCCGTCGCCAAAACCGGCCTTCCAGTATTTGATGCATTCGGCGCCCGAGCTGGCCGTGGCGGCCCAGACGGTGTTGGCGGCGGCCGCGCATTGGGCCTGGGTGGCCTTGACGCCGCGCATGATGGTTGACTCCGAGAAATCACCGGCATCACTGAATTCGGCGCGGCCGAACTGCGCGTGGCTGGCGGCCGGTGTGAGCAGGGCGCCGGCCAACCCCCACATCACCAGAACTTTGTCGAAACCCTTGAGTTGGAAGCGCTGGTGCATGTGTGAGGCTTGAGTGCTGCTGTTTATTTGCTGAAGGAGTCTTTCATACCGGTGACACGGTTGAACACGACCTTGCCGTCCTGGTGGTCAAGCACATCGGTCACAAAGTAGCCGTGCCGCTCAAACTGGAAGCGCGTGCCGGCGGGCACCTTGGCCAGTGAGGGCTCGACGTAGGCCGTCACGGTCTTGAGGCTGTTGGGGTTCAGTTCGTCGAGGAAGTCCTTGTCGCCGGTGCCGGGGTGCTCCACGCTGAACAGGCGGTCATAAAGGCGCACTTCGGCCTGGACGGCATCGCTCACGCCCACCCAGGTGATCACACCCTTGACCTTGATCGCGTCTGAGCCCGGCGTGCCGCTCTTGGTGTCGGGGATCAGGGTGGCGTGGACTTCGGTGACCTTGCCGTTGGCGTCTTTCACCGCGCCTGTGCATTCAATGACGTGGCCGTATTTGAGCCGCACCTTGCTGCCGGCAATCGCCTGCTTGCTGGCGTTGACGTGGGGCGGGAACAGGCGGAAGAAGCCCTTGGGCGGCGTTTCTTCATAGTCTGTGCGTTCAATCCAGACTTCCTTGCCGATCTTGAAATTTCGTTTGCCCATCTCTTCATGGTGCGGGTGCACGGGCGCGCTGCAGTCATCCAATTTGCCCGCGCCCATGACTTCATCCCAGTTGGTGAGCACCAGCTTGACCGGGTCGAGCACGGCCATGGCGCGCGGGGCTATCGGGTCCAGGGTGTCGCGCAGCGCGCCTTCGAGGGTGCTGTAGTCGATCCAGCTGTCGCTTTTGGTGACGCCTATGCGTTCGGCAAACAGCTGCAGGGCCTCGGGCGTGTAGCCGCGGCGGCGCAGGCCGACGATGGTGGGCATGCGCGGGTCGTCCCAGCCGCTGACGCGCTTTTCATTGACGAGCTGGGCCAGCTTGCGTTTGCTGGTGAGCACATAGGTGAGGTTGAGGCGGGCGAATTCGTACTGGCGCGGGTGCGGCGTGGCGATGAGCTTGCCTTCGGCCAGGCGGTCCAGCAGCCAGTCGTAAAACGGGCGCTGGTCTTCAAACTCCAGGGTGCAGATGCTGTGGGTGATCTGCTCGAGCGCGTCCTCGACCGGGTGGGCAAAGGTGTACATCGGGTAGATGCACCATTTGTCGCCGGTGTTGTGGTGGTGGGCGCGGCGTATGCGGTAGATGGCCGGGTCGCGCATATTGATGTTGGGCGAGGCCATGTCGATCTTGGCGCGCAGCACGGCGGCGCCGTCGGCGAGCTTGCCGTCGCGCATTTCGCGAAAGCGCGCCAGGTTCTCGGCGGGGGTGCGGCCACGGAAGGGGCTGTTGGTGCCGGGGTGGCCGAAGTCGCCGCGGTTCTGGCGCATTTCCTCGGCGCTTTGTTCGTCGACGTAGGCGTTGCCGCTTTCGATCAGGTATTCAGCCGCGCGGTACATGAAGTCGAAGTAATCGCTGGCCTGGTAAGGCCTGGTGTCGGCCTTGTCGGCGCCTATCTGCGTCCAGTCATAGCCCAGCCATTTGACGGCGTCGACGATGCTGTCGACGTATTCGGTGTCTTCTTTTTCGGGGTTGGTGTCGTCAAAGCGCAGGTGGCAGACGCCGCCGTAGTCGCGCGCCAGGCCGAAGTTCAGGCAAATGCTTTTGGCGTGGCCCACATGCAAATAGCCGTTGGGCTCGGGCGGAAAGCGCAGGCGCACCTTGGCGGGGTCGGGCTGGCCGGCGGCATGGTGGGCGGCATCCCCGGGGCTGCCGCCCCAGCGGCGGCTGGCATAAGTGCCCTCGGCCAGGTCTTTTTCGATGATCTGGCGCAGGAAGTTGCTGGGCTTGTGGGTTTCTTTGTCGGCAGGGGCTGAGGCAGGGGCGGGAGAGGTCATTGGGGGATTTTAGGGCTTACCCGAGTAGGGTTACGTTTGGCTACTCTCTTCACGGGGCATGCGGTATGCCATTACAGGTGCCCTGCGTTTAATAAGCACATGGGCATTTCCTGCCCTGCTTAAGGAGAACCATATGAAGACAGCCATCAAAGCAAACCGCTCCCTCGCCCTGGCAGGCGCCGCCGCCACCCTGGCCGTGGCCGCCCTGGGCTTTGCAGGGGCTGCCCAGGCCCGCGACAACGTGTCGTTTTCCGTGGGCATAGGCGTTCCGGGTGTGGCGGTGGGTGTGACCAATGCCTACCCGGTGTACCAGCAACCCGTGTATGTACAGCCTGCTCCGGTTTATGTGCAGCCGGCACCGGTTTATTACCAGCCGCGTCCCGTGTATGTGCGGCCGGCACCGGTTTATTACCCGCAGCCCGTGTACTACGGCCCGCGCCACGGCCACAGGCACCATGGTGGCTACTATGTGCAGGCGCCCGGCTATGGTTACGGCCCCGGCTATCGCCCGGCACCGGTTTATTACCAGCGCTAAGCCCGCCTGAGGCAACAAAAAGCCCGCATCCTGCGGGCTTTTTTTATGGTGGCCTGAAAGTTCAGGCGGCCGGCCGCCAGAAGACGTAGTCGGCCTCATAGGGCACGGAGACGCGCATGCCCAGGGTGGCGGAGGTGCAGGGCGGGTTGGCCACCACGCCGGCCACGGTGCGGCGGCCCTGGATGTAGCGGATGTTGGCGAGCGCGCCCGGCGTGTCGGAGGGGCCGACCATGGCGCGCTGCAGGGGCAGGTTCCGGTGGTCGCCGGGCACTTCGACGAGTTCCTGCGCGCTCACTTTGGAGCCGTCGCTGTGCTCCCAGCGTGCGCGGGCGCCGGGGTAGTAGGTCACGGTGCTGCCCGCGCCGTCCGCCAGCCGGATGCCGCGGGACAGCAGCAGCCAGGCGTATTCATAAGGCGCGCGTTTGACGGCCTGGCATTCGTAGAGCAGCTCACCGCGGCCTTGTGCTTCGAGCACCGCGGCGTAGCCTGCGGGTACACGCAAGGTTTCCGGCATGGCCTCCTGGGCGAGGTAGGGGTTGGCCTGGCGCAGGCTACAGCCGCCCAGCGCAGCCACGGCAGCCAGCAGCAGGCCAGGGAAGGGGCGAAAGGTGTTGGTGGGGATGTTCACGGCGGGCTCCAGTGGCGGCGGACGGTGTGTCACATCCCAGTAAATCCCTGGTGCGGCGAGCCATCTGTAGGCGACCAGAGGGACCGTGTGCGGGGAAACATCGGCAAAAACAGAAAAGCCCGCAGGCCGGAGCCTGCGGGCTTGGGCTCCATGGCGGCTTGGCAACCACGGAGAGGCGCGCCTTCACAGGCGTGCCCGGTACTACCGCCTCAGGCGGGTTTCCAGAAAATGTAATCGGCCTGGTAAGAGTTGGTGAGCTTGTCGCCGATGTCGGCCTGGGTGCAGGCCTTGCTGAGGTCCTGGCCGCCCTTGGTCTTGATGCGCTGGATGTAGCTGACGTTTTGCAGCACGCCGGGTGCGGCGCCGGGCGCGCCGGTGGACAGCTGCTGCGGCAGGTTGGTGGCGCCCACGCGCGGGGCCAGCGCGACCTGGGTGCCGACGACGCTGGAGCCGTCAATATGCGTCCAGGTGGCGGGCGGGCCGGAATAGCGGGCGATGGTCTTGCCTGTGCGGTCCAGCAGCTCGGCTTCGGGCCGCACCAGCACCCAGCCTATGGTGCCGGCGGTGGTGGCGTTGGCCTTGCACTCGTAGTGCAGCAGGCCGCTGGCGGTGGTTTCGAGCGCGACGACATGGCCGGGCGGCACGACGACCTGCGGGTCGAGGCGGTCCTGGCTGTATTCCTTGGGCAGGGGCGCGACACCCGAACACGCGACCATGAGCGCGGCGGTGCCGGTGATCATGGCCGCCGTGATGGCGGCGCTTTTGCTGTACGCCCAGAGGACGTTGTGCGTGCTTTTCATGAAACCCCCGTTCTGGCCGTTTGGGCCTTGTGCTGGCGATCTGCCTGTTGTCGCTTGCCAGTAAAACGCGGGGTGCATGGATGTGCTGTAGGACGCCGCGCAAGCTTGCTGCCAGCGCGTTTCCGCAGGGCCTGACGGCGCGGCGGAAGTGGCCCGGGCGGGCGCAAAAAAGCCCACAGGGCCAGCCTGTGGGACTGAAAAACCAGCCCCGCCTGACGTTCAGGGCCGGCTGCTTACGCACGCATCGGGGTGTCCGCCTTACATCGCCTTGTAGAAGATGTAGTCGGCCTGGTACTGCACCACCTGTTTGGCGCCCGCGTTGCCGGCAGCGCAGGGCATGGCGGGGGCGACGCCGCCGCGGGTGTCCACGCGCTGGATGTAGCTGACACCGCTCATGGCGCCGCTGCCCATGGCCGGGTTGGCCTTGACGAGCTGGGTGGGGATGTTGCCGGTGCCGTTGGGGGCCACGGCGAGCTGGGTGGCGGTGATTTTGGAGCCGTCCAGGCTTTCCCAGGTGGCGGGCGGGCCGTAGTACTTGCCGACCTGTTTGCCGCCGCGGTCGTTGAGTTTGGCGTCGGGGCCGACAAAGACCCACTCAAACTGACCGGCCATGTCTTTTTTGGGGCCGCACTGGTAGGTGATCTCGCCCACGCCCACGGTTTCCATGGCAACCGTGTGGCCGGCCGGTACCTGGACGGCGGCGGGCAGCTGGGCCTGCGAATACATGGGCTTCATGGGCGACATGCCGCCGCAGGCGGCGAGCACGGAAACGGCAAGCAGGGACGCGAAAGCGGTGAAGGGGCGCGGCATCATGGTGTAACTCCTCGGTGGTGGTGGACCGGCCAAGGGGCCGGCGTGGCAAGACGCACCGGCCTGTGTTGTGAAGCCTGGCGCGGCGCGTCCTGCTGCTGGTACGCGGCGGGACGGGCGCTGGATTCAAGCGGCTGGGCTACTGGCCAAAGCGCGGGCCTTTGCGCAGGAAATCTTTTTCTTCCGGGGTGTCAGCACGTCCCAGGACCGCATTGCGGTAAGGAAAGCGCCCGAAGAGGGCAATGATGTCGCGGTGCTGGTGGGCGTAGTCCAGGTTGCCCTGCAGGCGCTGCTTGAGCGCCTGGGGCGCGTCGGCGACCAGCCGGGTGAAATGTGCCACACATTCGTCCTGCAGTGCCGGGCTTTCGGCGTGCATCAGCGGCATGTAAAGGAAGAGCCGCGCCGCCCAGGGCAGTTGCTGGTCTTCACCGGCGGCGACGGCCTGCCGCACCAACTGCTGGGCGCGGGCGTCGCCGGCAAAGGCGCGAGCCGTGCCGCGAAAGATGTTGCGCGTGAACTGGTCGAGCAGGATGACCAGCGCCAGACGGTGCAGCGGCGGCTGCTCCCAGTCCCGCAAGCCGCCGGTCAGGGCCTGATCCACGGCGGCGCCGAAGCGCATGCGGATCTCGGCGTCGAGCTCGGTGCCGCCGCTGAACCAGCGTTTGCCGAGGTCCTGCGTGGGCCAGTCCTGGGTAATGCCGTCGCCCAGCCAGAAATCAAGCACCTGGCTGGGTGAGGCGACCTTGGGTGGGGAAGAGGAGAAGGCTTCGGTCATGGCGACCGCGAGCTTAGCCTACCAGCGGTCGGAGCGCAGCTGCAGGTCCCAAACACCCTTGCGCACGGCATAGACACCGACCACGCCGTAGCGCTGCTCGCCCACGGCATCCCATTTCATGGAGCCGGTGATGGGCGCGTAGCCGTCAAAAGTGCGCAGGGTCTCGGTGATTTTTTCGGGCTTGACGGAGTTGGCGCGCTTCATGGCGCCGGCCAGGATATACATCGCGTCATAGGTGTAATGGCCGCCATAGGCCGGCTCCCGCTTGAAGATTTCCTGGTACTTGGTCAGAAAGGCCTTGCCATTGACGAACTCTTTGGCGTCCAGGATGGGCGAGGTGGCGTACAGGCCCTTGACCGTGTCGCTGCCCTTGAGCATGTCGGTGGTCTTGATGGTGTCGCCGCCCAGGATGCTGATCTGCTGGTTGTAGTCGATCTTTTTGAGGGCTTCGATCAGCGCCAGGATCTGGAAGTCGCCTTGTGTCGACACGACCACCTCGACACCGCCATCCTTGATCTTGCCGGCCAGCTCGTCAAATTTGGTGGTCTTGTCGTCCGACGAATAGCTGACGACGACCTGCTTGTTGGCCTTCTTGAGCTCGGCAGACGCGCCGGCCGCCAGGCCCTTGCCGTAGGTCGTGCCGTCGTCGACCACGGCGAACTTGCTGGCATTGAGCTGGTTGGCGGCGAAGGAGCCTATGGCGCGGGCCTGCAGGTTGTCGTTGGCGACCAGGCGGAAGGTGGTGTCCAGGCCGAGTTCGGTGAACTTGGGGTTGGTCGAGATGGCCAGCTGGGCGACGTGCTTTTCGGCATAGACCGGCGCGGCCGGGATGCTGACGCCGGAATTGAGGTTGCCGATCACGGCGACCACGCCGGCATCGACCAGCTGCTTGGCGACGTCGACGCCGGCCTTGGGGTCGGAGCGGTCGTCCATGGCGATGATTTCGATCTTGACCGTCTTGCCCTTGATCTGGAAGCCTTCCTTGTTGAGCTCGTCCACGGCCATCTTCACGCCGTTGTGCAGGTCCTGGCCCAGCGCGGCGAGGTTGCCCGACAGCGGCTGGGCAACGCCGATCTTGATGGTGTCGGGCGGGTTGTCGCAGCCGGACAGCAGGGCGGAGCCTGCGGCAACGGCAAGGGTCAGGGCGGCCAGGGTAAGGCGGCGGGTGGCGGTGGGGGTCATCGTAAAACCTCGGGTTGAATTGGTGTAACTGAATGTATGTTTCACCGTCGCCGAGCGGTAGTGGGTTTGACCTACTTTGAATGAATGTCTGAGTAAATAAGTTTTACTAATGATTCGAGTTGGTTCGTTTTACCTGAAAACGCACCGAAATGGTTTGTTTGTGGGCCGGATTCGCGCACGCTCGCGCAGGGCGTGCCGGCGCCCGCCGTTTGGCGTGTCTGCGGGTTTCAGGGCAGCAATTGTTTGCGCAGGAAGGCGCTGATCTTGCCGTCCAGGGCCGGCAGCTGGCCGCGGTCAAAGCCGGGCGGGTCCAGCAGCAGGTCTTTGGCCAGGCTGGACATGGCCTCGGCGGGCGGCGGCGACAGCAGCGCGCCGTGGCCGCCGTCGGGCAAGTCGGCCAGGAGCTCGCAGCGCTTGCAGGCCGCGAGTACCGCGTCGCTGTGAAAACGCGGCACCAGCCAGCGGTCTTGCCGGGCCGTGACGAGGGCCAGCGGCACCGCAGGTGACGCCAGCGAGGCCATGTCGAAATCGGCGGCCAGCGGCACGCCGGCCACCACGGCTTGGATGCGCGCATCGTGATGGCTTTGCCAGCTGGCGTCGCTGAACCGCTGGCGAATAACGGCCAGCACCACGGTTTTTTTCAGGCCGTCCAGCACGCCGCCCGTGAGCCGGGTGCTCAGGCCGGCGCAGGTCTGGAAGTCCTCGGCGATGTGGGCCTCGCAATGCCGGGTGAGCAGGGCCGGCGACCAGCGCCCGCCGGCCAGGGTCAGCGCGGTATGGCCGCCGGCCGACATGCCGTACATGCCAACCTTGTCGAGTGACAGCAGCGCCGCGAAGCGCGGCTCGCGCGCGACCGCGTCAATCGCGCGCGACACCTCGGCGGGCCGCTGCTTCCAGCTGTCGGGGCCGGGGGAGGAAGGGTCCCTGGCGTTGTCGCCGCGGTGCAGCGGAAAGGCGACGACAAAGCCGTCCTCGACCAGGCGGCGCGCCAAGTCGGTGTAAGTCCACGGTGCGCCGCCCGAGCCGTGCGAGATGACGACAAGGCGGTTGTTGCCGCGCACGGGCTGGCCGTCGCGGTCAAGTTTGGGGGAGTAGGGGCCGACCTGCACGGTGCGGTCTTCGCCGGCGGTGGGATAGAAGACGCTGACGGGGCTGTCGTCCTGCAAGCCCGGCAGCTCGGTAAAGCCCATGCCGGCCTGCGCGGCCGCGGCGGCGAGCAGCAGCAGGCTGCTCAGCAGATATCGATTCATGGGCTCTTCCTCTTTCCCTTTTTTTGTCCTCCCTTGATTAGAGCAGGCCCAACTGCCCCCACAGCAGCTTGCCCAGGTAGCGGTCGGGCATCAGCGTGAACACGCCCGCGACAAGGCATGCGCCTATGTAGAGGGCCTGCATGGCGCCGCGGTGGCCCGCGATATTGCCGCGGCTCAGATGCCAGAACGCGCCCGTCAGGCTGAACAGCGCGAAGGGCACCAGCAAGTGGATGGGGGTGTAGCCGGAGATATTGGGATAGTCGTAGTCGCGGATGAAAACCGCCGTCGCGGCGGTGACCAGCATCATGGTGACGAAGGCATAACCAAAAGCCCGGTGCAGCTTGGGCCGCTGCACGCGCCCCTTGCGCGCCCACAGCGCGACCGGCCCGATGACGATGGCCGTGCTGGCGGCAAACAGGTGAATGGCGATCAGCGGTGTCAGTTGCATGGCTGTGGCGACTGGCGGTGAGGTAACAAATTGTGCACATATAAACCACCCCTGTCCAGGCTCACTGCGTGTAGCCTGTTCCCCCCTCGAGGGGGCGGGCGCCTGCGGTCTGGCAAAGCCAGTCCCGCGGCCCCCCGCTGGCACGGACCCGGGGCGCCGCGGCCTCCCTCGCTGTGCAAGGGGCGGGCCAATAGCTACGGCCATAATCACTCCATTCAATTTTTGGAGCCAGCATTGGATATCGCACTGTTGATCAAAGCCGCCATCATGGGCATCGTCGAGGGCCTGACTGAATTCCTTCCCATCTCCTCGACAGGCCACCTTATTCTTGCCGGCGCGCTGCTCGGTTTTGACGACGACAAGGCCAAGGTTTTCGACATCGCAATCCAGACCGGCGCCATCTTCGCGGTCATCCTGGTTTACTGGCAGAAGATTCGCGCCACCGTGGTGGCGCTGCCGACCGAGAAACAGGCGCAACAGTTTGTGCTCAATGTGCTGGTGGCTTTTGTGCCGGCCGTGGTGCTGGGCCTGCTGTTTGGCAAGGCCATCAAGGCCCATCTGTTCACGCCGGTGGTGGTAGCCAGCACCTTCATCATCGGCGGCTTCATCATCCTCTGGGCCGAAAAGCGCCAGCAAAACAACCCGGCCGCCGCGCGCATCCAGGAAGTGGAGGCCATGACCGTGATGGACGCGGTCAAGGTCGGCCTGGTGCAGTGCCTGGCCATGATTCCGGGCACCAGCCGCAGCGGCGCCACCATCATTGGCGGCATGCTGCTGGGGCTGTCGCGCAAGGCGGCCACCGATTTTTCCTTCTTCCTGGCCATGCCCACACTGATAGGCGCGGGTGTCTACAGCCTCTACAAGGAGCGCGCGCTGCTGTCCATGGCGGACCTGCCGCTGTTCAGCGTCGGCCTGGTGTTTTCTTTCCTGAGCGCCTGGCTGTGCGTGCGCTGGCTGCTGCGCTACATCTCGAGCAACAGCTTTGTGCCTTTTGCCTGGTACCGCATCGCCTTTGGCATCGTGGTGCTGGCCACGGCCTGGAGCGGCCTGGTGGTCTGGGCGGAATAAGGCGGGCCGCGCGCATGGGCTGGGCCTCCCGGGTTTTTTCGCTGCTGGCGGGCCTGCTGCTGGCGGGCCAGCTCTCGCATGCGGCCGGCCCGGTGAGCATCCCCTCGCTGGACGGCAAGCTGGAGATCCCGGCCTACTGGTTTGACGTCGGCGACGGCGAGCCCAGGCCCGTCATCATCGGCCTGCACGGCTGCGGCGGCGGGCTGGACAGCAAGGGCAATTTTGCCGAGCGCTTTTTCCGCTATGCGGGTTATTTCAACGCGGAGCGCATCCACTTCCTGCCGCTGGACAGCTTCACGCCGCGCGGGCAGAAGTCGATCTGCGAAGTCCCGAACAAGCTTCGCACCATCCATGAGGCCGAGCGCCGGGAGGACGTGTTCGCCGCCATCGCCTGGCTGGTGAAGCAGCCCTCGGTGGACGCCTCGCGCATTGTGGTCATGGGCTGGTCGCACGGCGCGCAGACCGTGCTCAGCACGGTGGACGCCACGGACGCCTACGTGCAGGCGCAAAAAGTGCGGCCGCGCGCCGCCGTGGCTTTTTACCCCGGCTGCCTGGTGAACAACAAGATGTGGAACTATGAAGTCCACACGCCGCTGCTGATCATGATTGGCGAGCTTGACGACTGGACGCTGGCCGGCGAATGCGTGACGCTGCAGGAGCGACTGCGAAAAAACAAGGCCAACGCGCCCGTGGAACTGGTGGTCTACCCGGGCAGCTACCACGGCTTTGACGGCACCGGCCCCGTCAAGCAGATGGAAGGCCTGGGCAACACCAAGACCGGCAAGGCCATGGTGGGCGGCAACCCTGCGGCGCGCGAGGCTTCGCATATACGCATGTTCGAGTTTCTCTCGGCGCAACTGGGCCAGCCCTTGCTGCTGTCGCATGCGCAGCGCTTCAAGGGCCACCACTATGTGCTTCCGCCGGCCTCGGGTTTCGCGGCGGCCGACGACACCGCCGCCGTGCCGCTCAGCGATGCCGGCAAGGCGCGTTATGCCCACTTTCGCAGCCTGCCATCGCCCAAGGCTTTTGCGGTGACGGAAAAAGGCGGCTGGTATTTCAACGCCGGCGAACCTGAGGCCATGGCCACGACCTTCCAGCAATGCGCGCGGGCGAAGTCGAAGTGCTGGCTTTACGCGGTGGACGACCAGGTGGTGTGGCAGCCGGATGTCGCGGCGCGGGCAGGCGAAGCGGGCCTGCGGCGCCTGGGCGCCAAGGCCGCCGGCCAGTAGGGGGTCAAGCGGCCCTGAGCTTCTCGACCAGGGCCGCGTAGCCGGCCATGGCCGCCTCGCGGGCCATGCCCTTGCGCTGGGCCCAGGCGTCGTATTTCGCGCGGCCCGTCACGTCCATGATGCCGGGGCGCTCGCCCGTCGCGTCGCCCACCGTGGCCTGTTTGTACAGGGCATAAAGCGCCAGCAGCTCTTCGTTGCCGGGCGGCTTGGCCAGCGTCTTGACGGCAATGCCGGCGGCTTCGAAAGCGCGTTCGGCCTCGCTGGGGCCGGCGGGCGCCAGCGGCGCGCCGAAGTGGGCGTCTTCGAGCGCCACGTCGTCGGGAAACCAGCGCGCGTCCAGCAGCCGGCCCGAACGCACGGCAAAGGCCAGCACGCCCTGCGACATCAGGCCTGAAGCCGTGAGCGTGGCGGGCAGCACCGCGATGCCGGCATTGAACACCGGCTGGCCGAAGGCGGTGAACTTCACGCCGGTAGCCCAGGGCAGCATGGCCTGCAGGCCCTTGTTGCCGCGGTAGATGCCGCTGGCGCGGTTGCTGCCGGGCTGGAACCAGCCCATGTCGGAAGCGCCCCGGGCGAAGACGCCGCTGAAGTCGCCGGCCTCCAGCGCCGCGCGCAGCGATTGCGCAAAAGCCTGCAGGGCGTCGGCGCTCATCTTGGGGTCGTCCACCGCCATGCCCAGCGAGGCGGCGCTGCTGGCGCCGAAGAATTCGAGCACGTTGCGCGCCACCTGCTCGCGGTCGTTGTCGACGCAGATCATGTGGTAGCTGTTCTCCAGCACCACCATGCGCGCCTTGGCGCCGCCTATCTGTTCGACCAGGTAGTTGGCCGAGGCCAGGCTGGTGAGCTCGTCTTCGCGCGCATGGATCACCAGGGTTTCGCTGGCCATGTTTTTAAGGTCCGTCATGACCCAGCGGCGCAGCCGGTCCACCTGCCGTATGCAGGCCAGCGGCACCCAGCGGTAGTGGAAGTTTTCGCCGCGCGCGAACTTGGCCTTGACGATGGCGCGCAGCTGCTCGTTCTTGATGCCGAAGGGGTCTTCTTCCTCCACCCGCATGCGCGCCGGAACGCCGGGCAGGTAGTACATCAGGTGGCGCGCCGGCGTGTACCAGGCGGTGGCCCAGCCGTCGATGTAAATCGGCGGCGCCAGCGCGATCAGCTTGCCGCGCGTGTGCTTCTGGCGCTTGGCCAGCTCGGTGGCCAGCAGCGCGCCCATGCACATGCCCATGATGTGGAAGTTGTCGTGCTGCGCGGCCACCTCGTGGTACTTGGCCGTCACGGCCTCCATCCATTGCTCGGCCGTGACCTGGACCAGGTCCTCGGGCGTGGTGCCGTGGCCGGGCAGGGTCAGCGAGTGGGTGACGAAGCCGGCGTTTTTCAGCCGCTTGTGCATGGAGCCCAGGTCGTACTGCGTGCCGCCCAGGCCGTGGATCAGGAAGACGGCGGGCGTGCTTTTGTCCACGGCCGCCTCGGCCGTGGGGGTGATGGGCGCATCCGCTGCCACGTCAGGCCTCGACTTCCAGCAGCACGGCCACCTGTTCGACCTGGCCGTCGGCGCCGCGCACGCCCGACAGTCGCGCGCTCACGGCGGCCACGCGGCCGTCGCTCCAGCGCAGGGTGTTCTTCCACAGCACGTGCTCGCGCTGGCCCTGCGTGAGGTCGCGCCAGTCGGCCTGCAGCGCGGGTTGCTCCTGCGGGTCGGCGTGGGTGATGAAGTCCTGCACCGTCAGCAGGGCGGCGGCATCGGTGCGCAGCAGTTCGCTGGCGCCTTCGCCCCATTCAGCCGCGCCGGTCCTGGCGTCGAAATTGGCGACCACCGTGCGGTTCGATTCCAGCACCTGGCGGTAGCGGGTGCGCCAGTCCTGCGCCAGCGCGAGCGCCTGCGCGGCGGTGGCGCCCAGCGCGTTGACCACGCCCACCAGCAGCGCCATCACGGCCACATAACCCTGGACCTCGATCACCGCCTCGCCCGCAAAGCCCTCGACCTCGGCGAAAGGCCCGCCGCCGCTGTTGGTCCAGGCGATCAGCGCCAGCGCCCCCAGCAGCGTGGCCAGCGTGGCGCCGCGTTCCTTCCAGAGGATGGCGGTCACCACCATAAAGGGCAGCGGCAGGTAGGCCAGCGTGGGGCCCAGCGAGGCGCCGAAACGGTCGGACACATCGCTCGAAAAAATCAGCGCGGCCACCACAAAGAACAGCACAAAAGTGCCGGCGCCCGCAAGAAACTGGCTGCTGGCCATGCCGCCCGAACGCTTGACCTTGAAGCCCGCGAAGGAAGTGATCAGCGGCGCAATCAGCAGGATGCCGACAAAGGTCGTGCAGGCCCAGACGCGCCACTCGGTCAGCAGGGGGATGGGCTGGGGCAAAGCCCAGCTCCAGAGCACGATGGCGATGCTGGCGCCCAGCGCGGAAGTCAGCAGCGCACCGACCAGCAGGCCGGCATAGGCCTTGCCCGGCTCGATGCGGCCGTCGGGACGGGGCGCGCGCAGCAGGCGCGCCACCCAGGCCCCCAGTCCGGCCGCCAGCGCCTCGTTGGCGCCAAAGGCGAGCGCCGGCAGCAGCGCCAGGCCGTCCAGCAGCGACAACAGAATGGCCGCCAGCGCGGCGCCGGCCAGCACGGCAAACCGCTTGGCCGGCTTGACCACCAGCAGCGCGCCAAAAGTCACCCCGGTGGCCAGCCAGACGGAAGCGCTCAGCGTCATCGCGTCGCCCATGCTTTGGGACACGACGGCCGCGGCGGCCCAGGCAAGAAAGGTCACGGCGAGGGTGACGATAAAGGGCAGGGCCATGGGGGTTCTCCTCGGAGAGTCGTGTTATTGCTCGGCGCTGGCGCCGTATGGTCTGGCGTAGTTTAGCCAGTCTGTTGCAAATGACGGCCTGCGCGCTTAGGGGTAAATCCCCGCGCTTTCGGAGTCGTTGTTTTCTACAATATGGACATGCATCCACAATATGGACAATTCCCATGCCCGTAGACACCCCAGACCAGACGCCGCTGATGCCCTACCAGCACCCCAACCCACCCGACGCCAGGCCGGAAATCGTGGTGCAGCACGCCATCCCGACCGACGAGCGGCTGTGGGTGCCGCAGGCCGAGAACGTCTGGTTCCGCCCGCTGTGCCTGAACGCCAGCCAGGGTTACTGGATGAATCTGCTGCGCGTGCGCAAGTCCGGCGTGCTGAGCCGGCACCGCCATCCGCAGGCGGTGCATGGCTTTGTGCTCAAGGGCCGCTGGCGCTACCTCGAGCACGACTGGGAGGCCACCGAGGGCAGCTATGTGTTCGAGCCGCCCGGCGAAACCCACACGCTGTATGTACCCGAGGACGTCGAGGAAATGATCACCTACTTCCAGGTCAATGGCGTCATGTACTACACCGACCCCTATGGCAAGGGCATGGGCTATGAGGACGTGTTCACCAAGATCGAGATGTGCAACAAGCACTTCGAGGCGGTCGGCCTGGGCGCCGACTACACACAACAATTTATCCGCTGACTGCGGTTTTATCGAAGGAAGCATGGATGACCTACCAGGCCGGACTTTTTAAAGGCAAACGCGCGCTGGTCGCCGGCGCCACCCAGGGCATAGGCGCCGTCATTGCCAACCACCTCGCGGCGCTGGGCGCCGAGGTCACGGCCCTGGGGCTGGGCGGCGGCGACGGCACGCTCGACACCGTCGTCGAGGTGCGCCAGGCCGACGTGACCTCGGCAGCCAGCCTGGCCGCGGCGCTGGCCGGCATCGACAAACTGGACATCGTCTTCAACTGCGCCGGCATCATCCAGCGCGGCGCCGAGCACGACATCGAGGTGTTTGAAAAAGTGCTGGCCGTCAACCTGACCGGCACCATGCGCGTGTGCAGCGCCGTGCGCGAGCGCCTCAAGGCCAGCCGCGGCTGCATCGTCAACACGGCCTCGATGCTGAGCTTTTTCGGCGGCGGCCTGGTGCCCGGTTATGCGGCCAGCAAGGGCGGCGTCGCCCAGCTCACCAAGTCGCTGGCCATTGCCTATGCGCCCGACGGCATAAGAGTCAACGCCATCGCACCCGGCTGGATCGCCACGCCGCTCACAAAAGCCCTGCAGGACGACCCGGCGCGCGCCGGCCCCATCCTGGCGCGCACGCCCATGGGCCGCTGGGGCACACCCAAGGACGTGGCCGAGGCCGCGATGTTTCTCTGCACCCCGGCCGCCGCCTTTATGACCGGCGTGATCCTGCCGGTGGACGGTGGCTACATGGTGTCGTGATGGTGTCGCCCAACACGTCGCAGGTGGCCGGCACGGCCGCGTTCTCCAAATTCATGCATGTGCTGCAGCTGGTGGCCGACTCGGAGCAGCCGCTCAACGTCGGCGCCCTCGTCAAGGCCAGCGGTTATCCGCGCCCCACGGTGCACCGTATCGTCGCGGCCCTGGTGGCCGAGCGCCTGCTGGTCGAAAACGAACGCGGCGCATTGCTGGCGCTTGGCCCGCGCCTGATCCAGCTGGCCAGCCGCAGCTGGGGCCGCTCGGACCTGCGCCTGGCCGCGGTCGACGAACTCAAGCGCCTGCGCGACATCACCGGCGAGACCGTGCACCTGGCCGTGCCCAACGGCAGCGCCATGGTCTACATCGAAAAACTCGAAAGTCCGAGCGCCGTGCGCATGGCGTCCCGCATAGGCACCAGCGTGGCGCTGCACGCAACGGCGGTCGGCAAGGCGTACATGGCGGCGCTGGAGCCTGCTGTGCTGGAGCCTTTGTTGCAGGGGCTGCCCTTGCCGCGCTACACCGGCAACACGCTGGTGAAGCTGCCTGAGTTGCGCAAACAGTTGCAGGTCACGCGTGAGCGGGGCTGGTCTGTGGACGGCGAGGAGCATGAAGCGGGGATTTTTTGCTACGGCGCTGTCATACGCGGCACGCGGGGTGTGCCTGTTGCCGCCATTAGCGTGAGCACTTTGATGTTCCGGCAGAAAGACAACCCCGAACAGGCCTATGTGGCGCCGCTGCTGGAGGCTTGCCGGGCCATCTCGGCGCGGATTGCCCAGACGCCGGCCTTGTCGTCGGCCGAGGTCTTGTAGGCGCCTGGGTCAGTCCAGGAAATTCCTCAAGGCCGCCTCGATGGCCGCTGCCGTCATCAAAGGCTTTTCCATGGGGAACAGGTGGCTGCCGTCCAGCATCATGATCCTTCCCTTGGTGACCTTCTCTGTCATCCCCATCCCGACCTGCTTCATCTCGGCCGACTGGCGACCGCCGATAAAGGCGACGGGACATTTCAGGGGATGGCGCTTGAGCAGGCCTTCGAGGTTGTCGGGCAGGGTGTTGTAGATCGCGGTTTCCACGTCGCGGTCGAAGCTCAGCAGCTGCTTGCCTTCGTCCTCGCCTGTGCCTGCATAGGTGCCGTGGGCGATGTAGTCGCGCAGCACTTGCTCGTCCCAGGCGGCAAAGGCTTTTTTGCCGCGGAAGTGCTCGAACACCTCGTCCTTGCCCAGCCACTGGTTCTTGCGTTTGCGGCTGATGGCGCCGGGCGAGATGGCGCCGACCAGCTGGGCGCGTTTGGCGACGCTCAAAGCTCGCGCGCGCCAGCCGCCCAGGATGGGGGAATCGACGAGTACCACGCCCTGGACGGGCTGGCCGCCCAGTTGCGGGTTGCGCGCGGCGCACATCAGGCTTAAAAAACCGCCCAGCGAATGGCCGACCAAAAAGGCCGGCTGGCCGGCTTTTTCAACTTCGCGCGCGGTGAAGTCGGCCAGCTGCTGCACCAGGTGGGGCCAGTTGCTGGTGACCGGGTAGCGCGGGTCGTGGCCGAATTTGTCGACCGCCTTGACCTGGAAGCCGCGGGCTTTGAGGCTCTGGAAAACCGCGCTGTAAGTGCCCGCCGGGAAGCTGTTGCCGTGGGAAAAAATGACCAGCGGTTTGGCGGCGGTGGGCACGGCTTAAATCAGTTTCTCGTCGGGCGTGCTGATTTTTTTCAGCGGCTCGTGGCGCGTGGCCGGCATCTTCAGAGGGATGTCGGTGTGCGCGTCGTCCCAGACCGGGTCTTCGATGCTGTCGAAGACCTGGCGCAGCTTCTGGCCCCAGCTGCTGTGCATCATGCGGTAGTAGGGGTTGTCGTTGTCTATGCAGACGATCTTGTCGCTCTGGAAGCTGTCGGCCTCATAGACCACCAGGTCCAGCGGCAGGCCCACCGAGAGGTTGGACTTCATGGTCGAGTCCATGGACACCAGCACACATTTGGCGGCTTCGGCCAGCGGCGTGGCGGGGGTCAGCACGCGGTCCAGCACGGGTTTGCCGTATTTGGACTCGCCGACCTGGAAGTAGGGCGTCTCGTCGGTGGCTTCGATGAAGTTGCCGGCCGAGTACATCTGGAACAGGCGCATGTTCTCGCCGCGGATCTGGCCGCCGAAAACCAGCGAGACGTTGAAATCCACATCGGCGTTCTTGAGGGCCTCGGCGTCGCGGTCGTAGACACGGCGGATGGCCGAGCCCAGAACGCGCGCGGCGTCGAACATGCTTTTGGCGTTCCAGATGGTGATGGGCTCGCCGCCTTCGTGGTCCTTGAGCTGCTCGACCTGCAGGATCTCGCGTATCGATTGGGAGATCGACAGGTTGCCGGCCGACAGCAGCACCATGAAGCGGTCGCCCGCTTTTTCATAGACGATCATCTTGCGGAAGGTGCTGATGTGGTCCAGGCCCGCGTTGGTGCGGGAGTCTGACAAAAACACCAGCCCGGCGTTGAGTTTGGCGGCGACGCAGTAGGTCATGAGATGGCTTTGGGGTGTGGGGGAGGTCGGTTTGCGCTGGTTCACGGCGAGGCGGACATCTTTTTCAGGCGGTACAGGGCGTCCAGCGCCTCGCGCGGCGTCAGTGCATCAGGGTCTATGGTACCCAATGCCTTGTCCACCGCGCTTTGTTCGGGTGCGGCCGCCTCGGGCGGCGCGGCGAACAGGTCGACCTGGGCGCGCGCTTCGTTCTGGTGGGCCTCCAGCGCATTGAGCGCATGGCGGGCGTGGTTGACCACGGCGGCGGGCACGCCGGCCAGCTTGGCCACGGCAATCCCGTAGCTTTTGCTGGCGGGGCCGGGCTCGATGTGGTGCAGGAACACGATGTCGGCGCCGGACTCCACCGCGCTCACATGCACATTGATGGCGCCGTGGTGCTGGGCCGGGAATTCGGTGAGCTCGAAGTAGTGCGTGGCGAACAGCGTGAAGGCCTGCGTCTTGTTGTGCAAATAGGCGGCGATGCCGCCGGCCAGCGCCAGGCCGTCAAAGGTCGAGGTGCCGCGGCCTATTTCGTCCATCAGCACCAGAGAATGAGGTGTAGCGGCATGGAGTATCTGCGCGGCCTCGGTCATCTCGAGCATAAAGGTCGACTGCGCATTGGCCACGTCGTCGGCCGCGCCTATGCGGGTGTGGATGGCGTCTATGGGCCCGAGCCGGCAGCTGGCCGCCGGCACGTAGGAGCCCACGCTGGCCAGCAGCACGATCAGGGCCACCTGGCGCATATAGGTCGATTTACCGCCCATGTTGGGGCCGGTGATGACCTGCATGCGGTGCTTGCCGCTCATCACGGAGTCGTTGGCGATGAAGGAGCCGCCACCGGTTTCGGCCAGACGGGCCTCCACCACCGGGTGCCGGCCCTGGACGATGTCTATGCAGGGCTCGCGCACAAACACCGGCGCGGCCCAGTTGAGCGTGAGCGAGCGTTCGGCCAGCGCGCACAGCGCGTCCAGCGAGGCCAGGGCGCGCGCCAGCCGGCTCAGCGCGGGGATGAAGTCCTGCAGCTGGTCCAGCAGCTGCTCGTACAGCCATTTTTCGCGCGCCAGCGCGCGTTCCTGCGCCGACAGGGCCTTGTCTTCAAAGGCCTTGAGTTCGGGCGTGATGTAGCGCTCGGCGTTTTTGAGCGTCTGGCGGCGGCGGTAGTCGTCGGGCACCTTGTCGACCTGGCCCTGGGTGACTTCGATGTAAAAGCCGTGCACCTTGTTGAACTGCACGCGCAGGTTGGCGATGCCGGTGCGGGCTTTTTCGCGCACTTCGAGGTCCAGCAAAAAGCTGTCGCAGTTGGTCTGTATGGCGCGCAGCTCGTCGAGGTCGGCGTCGCAGCCGTGGTTGATGACGCCGCCGTCGCGTATCAGCGCGGCGGGTTCGTCGAGCACATAGCGGCCCAGCAGCGCGGCGCAGCCGGCCGGCGGCTGCAGGTCTTCAAAGATGCGGGTCAGCAGCTCCGGGAAATCGCTGCCCGCGGGCGCGGCCAGTTCGGCTTTTTGCAGCGTGTCCTTGAGGGCCACCAGCTCGCGCGGCCGCACCTGGCGCAGCGCGATGCGGGCGGTGATGCGTTCCACGTCGCTGCAGCCCTTGAGCCTGGCGCGCAGGCTTTGCTGCGAGCCGCCGCGCAAATGCGTGATGGCGTCCAGCCGTGCGGCCGCCTGGGCGCGGTCGCGGCGCGGCGTGAGCAGCCAGCTCTTGAGCGCGCGGCTGCCCATGCCGGTGGTGCAGGTGTCGAGCAGCGAAAACAGCGTGGGCGAGTCCTCGCCGCGCAGGGTCTGCGTGAGTTCGAGGTTGCGGCGCGTGCTTTGCGGCAGCTCGATCAGTTCGCCGGAGCGCACTACCTGCAGGCCCTGCACATGCGACAGCGCCCGGCCCTGTGTGTGTTCGGCATAACCGAGCAGCGCCGAGGCGGCGGCATGGGCTTCGTTCAATGCCTCGGCGTTCCAGGAAGCCAGCGAGGCGACCTTGAGCTGGTCCAGCAGCCGCCGCGCGCCCAGGGCGGCGTCGAACTGCCAGGCCGGGCGGGCGGTGCTGGCGCAGCGCTGGGCCTTGATGCGCTGCTCGAAGGCCGGCGTCACGTCGATGTTGTAAAGCAACTCGCTGGGCGCCACGCGCGCCAGCCAGGCCTCGAGTTCGTCGCCGGCGCAATGCGCCAGGTGGATTTCGCCCTGCGTCACGCTGAGCCAGGCCAGGCCGCAGGTGTTGCGCGCGCCCTGGTGCACGGCCAGCAAAATGGATTCGGTCTTGTCGCTGAGCAGCTCGGTGTCGGTCAGCGTGCCTGGTGTCACCACTCTCACGACTTTTCTCTCGACAGGCCCCTTGCTGGTGGCGACGTCGCCGACCTGCTCGCAGATCGCCACCGATTCGCCGAGCTTGATGAGCTTGGCCAGGTAGCCTTCGAGCGAATGGAAGGGCACGCCGGCCATGACCACCGGCTCGCCGGCCGACTGGCCGCGCCGCGTCAGCGTGATGTCGAGCAGGCGTGAGGCTTTCTCCGCGTCGGCGAAGAACACTTCATAGAAGTCGCCCATGCGGTAAAAAACCAGTGTGTCGGGATAGTCCGCCTTGATGCGCTTGTACTGCGTCATCATGGGGGTGTCTTCCGCCCCTGTTGCGGAATTTTTGCCCCGAATTGTTTCCTTTTGCATCAATGAACCGGCGCGCCGGCGCCCCCTTTATTTGGCATTTTTTTCACCCAGGCCGCTATCTTAGGTGGAGCCAGCGCTCCCCCCGTACGCCCCGATTGTCCTTTGATTGTCCTTCAGTCCCCGATACCTGCCGCGCCCGGCCGGCTTAGGCCCGAAAAGCCGGTGGGCAGCCATCAGACGGCGTGAAACCTGACGCCGCAAACCGGCAATCGGCCGGAAAACGGCTGTCGCGCAGAGGTAGACTCGCTGGAATTCTTCCATTCCAGCAGCGTCCAGCCAGCGGGCACCCACCCGCGCCGGGCTCCACAACCCTTCGCAAGGCCAAATATCCGGGTCGCCGAGAGCAGCAAAACCACCGCAAGCCAATAACCAAAAGCCACCCTGCGAAACCGCTCCATGGACAACAAATCCGACGCCTTGCTTGCCGAAGCGCCCGTGCTGAACACGGGCCGCAGGGCCCTGCATGAAACCGTGCGGCTGGGCCTGGGTTATGCGCTGCTGGTGCTCCTGTGCCTCAGCGTTTCGGTGCTGGCCGTCGCCATGCGCGCGCTGCTGCCGAGGGCGCTGAGCCGGCGCTGGGGGCGCAAGCTCGCGGCGGGGAGCTTTCGCGGCTACCTGCGCCTGCTGGAGCTCATGGGCGCCTGCCGCTTTGACCTGTCGGCGCTGGACGCGCTGCGGGACGGCCCGCCGCTGATCATCGCGCCCAACCACCCCTCGCTGCTGGACGCCATCATGATCCTGTCCCGCCTGCCGGACGCCACCTGCATCATGAAGGCCGACATCGTCAACAGCGTCTTCTTCGGCGCCGGCGCGCGCCTGGTCGGCTACATCCGCAACATGCCGCTGCGCACCATGGTGCAGCTGTCGGTGGCCGACCTGCGCCAGGGCAGCAGCCTGCTGCTGTTTCCCGAGGGCACCCGCACCCGGCGCTTTCCCGTCGGGCGCATGCAGGGCACGACCGGCCTGATTTCCAAACATGCGGGCGTTCCGGTGCAGGCCGTCTTCATCGAAACCGATTCGGCCTTCCTGGGCAAGGGCTGGTCCCTGCTATGGACGCCGAAAATGCCCGTCACCTACCGTGTGCGCCTGGGCAGGCGCTTTGAACCCGCCGGCGATACCGCGCAGTTCACGGCGGAGCTGGAGCGCTACTTCGAGGCCGAATTGCAACGGTCCCAGCCGCTTTCGTCCATCGCCGCGGCGCCGTCGGCCTAGGGCCGGCGCAAGCTTGGCGACCGGTTTCCGCCCCCTTGATCCCTCCATCTCGATGAACAATCCCCCTCGCGCCGCCTCCGCCACGCACCTGGTCTTGATTCCCAGCTACAACCCCGGCGTCAAGCTCGACGAAACCGTGCGCGGCGCGCTGGCGCAGTGGGCGCCGGTCTGGGTGGTGGTCGACGGCAGCACCGACGGCAGCGCCGCGCGCCTGCAGGCGATGGCCGAGGGCGATGACCGGCTGCGCGTGCTGGTGCTGCCGCGCAATGTCGGCAAGGGCGCCGCCGTGCTGCACGGCATCGAGCTGGCCGCGGCGCAGGGCTTCACGCACGCGCTGACCATGGACTCCGACGGCCAGCACCCGGCCCACCTGATCCCGGAGTTCATGGCTGTTTCGCAGGCCCAGCCCGACGCCATGGTGCTGGGCGCGCCCGTGTTCGCCGCCGACGCGCCGCGCCTGCGCGTCAACGGCCGCAAGCTGTCCAACGGCTGGGCCGACCTGGAAACCCTGTGGGCCGGCATAGGCGATTCGCTGTTCGGCTTTCGTGTCTACCCGATAGCGCCGCTGCGCGAGGTCATGGCCGGGCAGCGCTGGATGCGGCGTTTTGATTTCGACCCGGAGGCGGTGGTGCGCATGTGCTGGCTCGGCGTCAAGCCCATCAACCTGCCCGCCACCGTCCGGTATTTCCGCCCCGACGAGGGCGGCGTGTCGCACTTCAACTACCTGCGCGACAACCTGCTGCTCAGCTGGATGCACGGCCGCCTGCTGCTGGGGTTTTTGCTGCGCCTGCCCTTGCTGCTGGCGCGAAGGATCAAGGGCGCCTGAGGCGACGCGCGGAGGCGATAAATTTCCGACGGGCCGCCCCTAGGAAATTTGGCCCCCTCGGGGGGCAGCGTTTACACGCAGTGAAAAAGCGTGGGGGCTACACCATCCCGCCGTTGATCGAAATCACCTGCCCGCTGATATAGGCGGCGCGCTCCGAAGCCAGGAAGCTGACGAGGTCGGCGACCTCCTGGGGCTGGCCGGCCCGTTTCATGGGCACCAGCCGGGCAATCTCGGTCGCATCAAAGCTGTCCTGGCTCATGGGTGTCGCGATGATGCCGGGCGCGACCGCGTTGACGGTGATGCCGCGGCTGGCCACTTCCAGCGCCAGCGATTTGGTGGCCGAGTGCAGCGCGCCCTTGGCCGCCGCGTAATTCACCTGGCCGCGGTTGCCGGCCACGGCGGCCACCGAGGTGATGTTGATGATGCGGCCCCAGCGCGTGCGGATCATGGGCATCATCAGCGGCTGGGTCACGTGGAAGAAGCCGTTGAGCGAGACGTCGATCACCTGCTGCCATTGCCGCAGCTGCATGCCCGGGAAGACTGCGTCGTCATGGATGCCCGCGTTGTTCACCACCACCTGCACCGGTCCCTGCACCAGCAGCGCCTCCAGCGCCGCGCCGGTCGCCGCGGCGTCGGTCACGTCGAAGGCCACGGCCTCGGCCTGGCCGCCCGCGGCCTGGATGGCCGCCACCACGGCCGAGGCGGCATCCAGGCTGCGGTTGCCGTGCACCAGGACATAAAAGCCGTCGGCGGCCAGCTGGCGGCAAATGGCCGAACCGATGGCGCCGCTGCCGCCTGTGACCAGCGCGCGTTTGGGTGAGGGGGAGGTCATGGGGTCTCCTTGGGGGTTATGGCGGCGCTAGCGTCCAGCATCACCACGGCGCGGCCCACCAGCAGCAGCGCGTCCCCTGCATGCACGCTGAAGTCGTAGAGCACGCTGCCGGCGTTGCCGCTGTCGCGTTCTGCGCGCACGGACAGCGCCGCGCCCACATCGTCCAGCCTCGCGACATGCAGGCTTACGCCGCGCACGCTGACCAGGTAGCCAGCCTTGGGCGCTTCGTCCGGTGCGGCTGCCTGCATTTCGGCGACCAGCGCCCCGTGCACGGCCATGGCCTGCGCCGCGTATTCAATGCCGCAGGCCGCGCCCAGCCGCCCGTGGGCGCGCAGCGGGTTGCCCGGGTCCAGGTGGCTGGTGGCCTCGCAGCGGATCCGCTGGCTGTCCCAGGCGCTCACGCGCTCCAGCAGGCACATGCTGCCCTGGTGCGGAATGCGGCGCGCGATTTCCTCGCGGTCCAGGCTGGCGGGCGGGGTGGCGGTGAAGGGCATGGCCGGGGCTCGCAAAGCTCAGGGCGCGACCTGCAGGGCCAGCTGCGAGCCCTCCAGGTAGTCGAGCACGACGCGGCCCGAGTGCCGGCCCGCGATGCCGTGCAGCAGCGGCAGGCAGCGCGCCGCCGGAATGTCCTGGCGCAGTTTCTCGAGCGCGGGATCGTCCAGCCGGTCGGCGGGCAGGCGGCTCAAATAGTCGGCCTCCAGCGTCCATTGCGCCAGGCTGCGTTCGCTGCGGCCGGGCGCCAGCACCAGGGCCACACCGAAGCTGTCGGGAATGGCGCGCGCGCTGTACAGCGGCTCCGGGTAGTCGGTGTCATAGGCGACCAGCAGCACGGGCACCTGTTCCACCACCACCTGGGTCATGGCCTCGAGCAGGCCGGCGGCAAAACTGGCATCCCGCGCGCACAGCACCGACGAGGTCGCCATGGCGCCGCTGGAGATGCTCCAGTAGCCGGCCGCGGCGTTGTGCACCGAGTTGTGAAAGCGCGTGGGGGAGATCAGCCTGTCGCTGGAGGCCAGCGTGCTGCAGATCTCATGGCAATTGACGGCGTCGCCGCTGGAGGATGAAAACACCGAGGCCAGCGTGGCCGCCCGCAGGCCAGCAGCCGCCACGGCTTCCTCGCCGACCGCCAGCGACACCTTGACCACCGCGCCGGCGCGGCGGCGCTCGGCCTGCGGCAAGGCCATGGGCGGCGGCAGCACGCAGCGCGCGGACTGGTAGGGCGCCGCGCCCAGCAGGCATTCGCGGCCCTGCGCCCAGTTTGCCAGGCCCGGGCCCAGCAGGCCTATGCCTTGCACAAACACGGTGAGGGCCGGGGCCGGAATAGGAGATGTCTGCGTCATGTTGAGCTTTAGCCGGCGCGGCCCAGCAGCAGGCTGCAGTTGGTGCCGCCGAAGCCGAAGGAATTGCTGAGCACGTGGCGCGGCGCCGCTTGCTGGTTGTCCACCAGGTAGTGGACCGGCAGCGCCGGGTCGGGCGTGCGGGTGTTGAGGCCGCCGGGCAGCAGGCCGTGCTGCAGCGCCAGCGCGCAGACCACGGCCTCCAGGCCGCCGGCGGCGCCCAGGGTATGGCCGGTTGCGCCCTTGGTGGAGCTGCAGGGAACGCGCGCGCCGAACAGCGCCGCCACCGCCTTGGCTTCGGCGGCGTCGTTGCTGGGTGTCGCGGTGCCGTGCAGGTTGATGTAGTCGATGTCGGCCGCGCCCAGGCCGGCCGCGGCCAGGGCCTGCTCCATGGCCAGGCGCGCGCCCAGGCCCTCGGGATGGGGCGAGGACATATGGTGCGCGTCGCTGGATTCGCCCACGCCCAGCAGCAGCACGTCGCCGGGCCGTGGCTGCGTCGGCGCGCGTTCGAGCAGCGCGAAGGCGGCGGCCTCGCCGATGGAGATGCCGTCGCGCCCGGCGTCGAAGGGGCGGCAGGCCTGCCCGGAGATCAGGCCCAGCGAATTGAAGCCGTACAAGGTGGTCAGGCACAGCGAGTCCACACCGCCCACCACCGCCGCGTCGATCAGGCCGGCGCGCATCATTCTTTGCGCCGAGGCAAAGACCTTGGCGCTGGACGAGCAGGCCGACGAGACCACGACGGCCGGGCCGGCCAGGCCCAGGTACTGGCGCGTGAAGTCGGCCACCGAGAAGGTGTTGTGAGTGGTGTTGTAGTGGAAGTCCGCGGGCAGCGCGCCGCTGTGCGGATCGCGCCGGCGGTAGGCGAGTTCGGTTTGCAGGATGCCCGAGGTGCTGGTGCCGATAAAGACGCCCACACGCTGCGCGCCGTGGCGCTCGGCCGCAGCCGCCGCGGCGGCCTCAAAGCCGTCCTGCCGCAGCCCCAGCAGGGCGAGCCGGTTGTTGCGGCAGTCAAAAGCGGCCCAGGGCGCGGGAAGCACGACTTCGTCCACGCCTTGCACCTCGCCGACAAAGGTGGGCAGGTCGACCGTGTCGAAGCGGCAGGGCGCCAGCCCGCCGCGCTGCGCGCGCAGCGCGTCCAGGGTCTGTGCCAGGCCGCGGCCCATGCTGCTGGTCGCGGTGAAATGGGAAAGCCAAAGGGGGGACAGGGGAGAGGGCCTCTCAGAAGAAAAAGACACTTTAGCAAACCGCCATGAGGGGCGGCCGCATGCCGCAGCGCGGGCCGGCGCTCACGCGCGCGCCCCTCGTTGCCGGTGCAGGCGCAGGGACAGCCAGGCCGCCAGCCCGCCCAGTGCCATGCCGGCGGCGACGTCCACCGCGACGTGCTGGCGCGTGGCCAGTGTCGAGTAGGCGATGCCGGCACACCACAGGGCGTTCAGCCACAGCAGCCAGGACGGCGCAGAAAAGCCGCGCAGCAGGCGGTGCAGCCACAGGCCCGAAAAAACGGCCGTCGCCACATGCAGCGAAGGGCAGGCGTTGCCCGCCGCGTCGATGTTTTTCAGGAATTGCATATCGGGGTATTTCAGCCAGTCGACGTCGGCCGGCGGGGCGGCCGTGGGCCAGACAAAAAACACCGCCAGGCCGAAGAGGCAGGTCAGCGCCATTGCCAGGCCGTAGTGCACCAGTTCGCGCCTGTCGCTGAAGAACAGCGGCGGCAGCGACACATAGACCCACAGCGACAGGTAGACCGGCAGGGCCAGCGGCGCAAAGCCGATGAGATGGTCGGCCCAGGTCCGCGGCATCACGGTGAGGGGAAAGGCCGGGTGCTTGAGCAGGTAGAAATAGGCGCCGAAAAACAGGGCGATGAACAGCATCGTCCCCACGCCCTTGAGGAAGAAGTGCCGCGAAATGGCTTCGGCCATGCGGGACCAGGCGGTGGGTTGGGCTTGCTGCGGCTTCATGCGAGGGCCTGGCGCAGGGTCACGGTGCGCAGCCCGGCCGCGCTGATCGATTCGAGCAGGGGCGGCAGCACCTCGAGCACGACCGGAATACCTTGCGGCGTGCGTGCCGCGTTGCCGTCATGCAGCAGCACGATGGCGCCGGGACGCAGCCCGGCCTGAAGCCTGCGCAGCACGCGCGCGGCGTCGCCGGTGCGTGTGTCGAAACCGCGCACCGACCAGCTGGCGAGCTTCAGGCCCAGCCGGGCCAGCACCGGGTCGAGGAAAGGGTTGCGCAGGCCGGCCGGCGCGCGAAAGAACAGCGGGCGCTGGCCGCTGGCGCGGGCCAGCGTGTCCTGCGCGGCCTGCAGCTCGCGCAGCATGCTGCGCGGGCCGGTCACGGAGAAATGATGGCGGTGGTGCTGGCTGTGGTTTTCGACGGCATGGCCGCGCCGCACCATCTCGCGGCACAGCTCGGGATGGCGCGCGGCTTTTTCGCCGACGCAAAAAAATGTGGCGCGCACCGCGTGGCGGTCCAGCAGGTCCAGCACCAGGGGGGTCACGGCGGGGTCGGGCCCGTCGTCTATGGTCAGCGCGATTTCGCGCCGGGCTTCGGCCGCGGCGGGCAGGCGCGTCCAGTTCGGGCCCAGCCAATGGCTGCGCGGCCAGAGGCCCGCAAAGGCGATCAGCGCGTGGTTGAGCACCACGGCAGCGAGGGCCCAGGGCCAGAGGCCCATCTGCAAAACAATAGCCGCCAGCGCCAGCAGGTGCACGCCGGCGCTGGCGCGCAGCAGGGCGCCGGGCTTCCACGCTGTGCCGGGTTCAGGCATGGGCCCTCCGCGCAAAAATCGCCGCATACAGCAGTGCGAGGATGACGCCGGGCGCGACCGTGGCACCCATGGCTTGCAGGATGGAGACCTTGGAAAACGCCAGCAGCCCAAAGCCCGCCACCGTGGTCAGGTTGGCCAGCAGCATGGAGGCCAGGGTGCGCGGCGCGATCGGCGTGGCCGGGTCGGGCCGGTCAAAGAACAGCGCGTAGTTGGAGCCGACGGCCACCACCAGCAGCAGGCCGACCAGGTGCAGGATGATCAATTGCTGGCCCAGCAGCGCCAGGCCGGCCGTGACCGTGACGACCGCCGCGGCCAGCGGCGTGAGGGTGCGCAGCACACGGGCCGGCGAGCGGAACACCGCCAGCAGCAGCACCACGATGATGGCCAGCCCGCCCAGCGACAGCACGATGGCCTCGTGCAGGTAGCCTGCGTACAGGCGGTCCGATTCGGTTTTCAGGTCGACAAACAGCACGCCGGGCAAGGCGGCGGCCGCCAGGGCGGCGCGGATGTCGGCGGCCTGGATGTTTCCGCCCTTGGGCGCGGTCAGCGGCAGCAGGGCGTTCCAGCGCCCGGCTTTGCCGAGCAGCAGGGCATCCAGGCCCATGGCCATGGAGGTTTTTTCAAGGTCGGCCGGCTGCAGCGGGGGCCGGCCGCGGGCCGCGGCGACGTCGGCCAGAAAGGGCGCGAAGATTTCCGCGCGCACCGGTAGGCCCTGCACCGCCCTGGCCAGCCGCGCCTGCAGCTGTTCGGGCGGCGGCAGGCTGGCCTGGCGGGCGCTTTGCGCGGCCAGGCTGGGAAGGTAGCGGCTGGGGCTGTCAAAGCCGGCGATCTGGCCGCGCTCGACCTGTGCCTGCAGCACGCTGGACACCTGCTCGGCGGTTTGCAGCACCGCTTCCCGGCTGCCGGCGGAGACCACCACCACATAACGCACATCCGGCGCGCCCATGTCGGCCCGCAGGCTTTCGTCGAGCGCTACGTCGGCTTGGGACACCGGGCTCAGCGAGGAGATCTTGTCGTTGAACAGGCTGGCATGGTTGCCGGCCAGGACGGCGCAGGCGGCCAGCAGCAGGGCCGCGGCCGGCCAGCGCAGGGCGGGCGCGCGGCCGGCCAGCGCCTGCAGCACACGTCCGATGGCCGAGACGTCATGGATGCGAAAGCCCGCCGGCAGCAAATGCGGCAGCACATAGCGGGTGACCGCGGCGGCCGTGACCAGGCCGGCGATCGAATACAGGCCCAGCTGCGCCAGGCCCGGAAAGCCGGACAGCAGCAGCGAGGCAAAGCCGGCGATGGAGGTCAGCACGCCCAGGCGCACCGTGGGCCAGAAGCGCTTGACCCAATGCTGCGGGTCCGCGCCGGCATCCTCGGACTGCACGAACAGGTAGATGGAATAGTCCACCGCCTCGCCGATCAGGGCCGTGCCGAAACCCAGCGTGATGCCGTGCACCGAGCCGAAGCCCAGGCTCACCGCGGCAATGCCGGCCAGAGCGCCGCTGATGACGGGCAGGAAACCCAGGACCAGCGCGCCGACGGAGCGGTAGACCAGCAGCAGCAGGCCCGCGATCAGCGCCACGCTGATCATGGAAAGCAGGCTGACCTGGCTCTGGATGGCCTCGCGCGAGGTGACGGAGAACACGCCGGGGCCGGTCATGACGAGTGAGGCGCCGCTCTGGCCGGCGGCCGCGTCGAAGGCCTTGCGGACCGCGGCCATGGCCTGCTGCTGGGCGTCGGTGTCCGAGCCCGCCGCGCGGGTTTGCAGCAGCATCAGCGCGCGCCGGCCGTCGCGCGAGGCCCAGGCACCGTCGACCTGCCTCGGCTGGCTGCCGGCGTTGAACTGCCCCAGCAGCTGCAGCATTTCACCGGTGGGGTCGCGCGGCAGCAGGGCCTTGGCCATCAGGCCCGCGGGCGAGGCGAGCAGGTCTATGCTCTCGCCTAGGGCCGCGTGCAGGCCGGCTTCGCTGAAGCGCTCGGGCGTGACCGCGGAGCTCAGCACATAGCGGTTGGCCAGCAGGAAGTCGCGGTCGCGCGCGGTGTTGACGGGCTCGCCGTTGGACACGCTGGCAAAAGCGGGGTCGGCACGCAGCTGCTGCGCGAGCTGGCGCGACAGCCGGGCCCGGGTCGGGGCATCGGCGCCCTCTATGCCCACCAGCACCAGGCGCGAGGCCAGGCCCTCGGTGATCTGGTCCTTGAGCAACTGCTGCTCGGGCGTGGGCGTGCGCGGCAAAAAGGCCGAGAGGTCGGTGGTGAAATGAGTGCGGCTGATGACCAGTGCGCAGCCGGCCAGGAACACCAGCCACAGCGCGATGGCGGCCATGCGGCCGCGCGTCGCGGCTGCCGTCACGGCGCCGCCTGTTCGATGGCCATGCTGGAGCTGTCGCCGTCGGCCTGGGCGATGTCTATGGCTCGCACCTGGTTGCGCACGCCGCTGATGCGGATGCGCTGGATCACCGCCAGCATCTTGGGGTCCAGCGGCTGCAGCTGCAGGGTCCAGCGTTCGGCGCTGCCTTCCAGGCTGAGCCGGTAGCTGCGCTCGAGCGCGCCGCGGTCGCCGGCCAGCGTGCCGCGTATGCTGTCGATGAAGGCGGCCAGCTCGGGGTAGGCCTGCAGCTGCAGCTGGTATTTCTGCCGGCCGCGTTCTATCACCAGTTCGCCGCCGTTGACGACCATGGATTCGGGCTTGGGCTTGAGCGTGCGTTTTTCGAGCCGGTCGGGCGCGGTGTAAAGCAGTTCCCCGGACGACTCCACCGGCTTGTCGAGCAGCGCGATGTGCTTTTTCTCGATGAAGGTGGCGCGGCCCGACTTGGTCTGCGCCAAGGTGTCCATCAACTGCTGCAAGTCCCAGGCGGCCAGCGCGCCGGGACTCCACACGGCCAGGGCCAGGCCCGCCAGGACGGCTGCCAGCCGCGTTGTCCGGAGTAGGGCGGCAACTGCTGCGGTGGGCGAAAGAAGGTGGGTCATGCGCTGCTCAAGGCTGTTGTCCGGGACGGCCGGCCTGCTGCGGCGCGGCGTGCCAGAAATCGAAAAAATTGAACCAGTTGTAGGGTGCGCTGCGGCAATGCCGCGCCAGCAGTGCAGCATAGCGCGTCACGGCCTCGTGCACCGCCTGCGTGCGGCCGCGCGGCGGCAGCGCGGAGAAGTCCGCGAGCGCCTCGAAGTGGACGTCGTAGCGGTTGCCGCCGCGGTACAGCCCCGCCATGAACAGCACCGGGCGCTTGAGCACGGCGGCCATGCGAAAGGGGCCCAGCGGCAATTCGGCCGGCGCACCCAGGAAGTCGACCGGATAGGTGTCGCCAGTGCCCAGCGTGCGGTCGCCCAGCATGCCGACCACGGCGCCCTGGTCCAGCAGCGCGTGCACGCGGATCATGGAATCGATGTGCCCCAGCGCTATCACGTCCATCTGCGCCTGGGGATTGATGGCGCCCATCGCGGCGTTGATCTTGCGCGCGTTCTCCTCGTACATCGCCATGGCGACGCGCAGCCCGGGCTGGCGGCGCCCTATGGCGCGCAGCACTTCAAAGCTCCCCAGGTGGGCGCCTATGAGGAAGACACCTTTGCCGCCGGCCACCGCCTCGTCGATCAGCGCCTGGTTGTGCACCCGGATGTCGAACAGGTCGAAGCGGTCGTTGAGCAGGAAGACCCGGTCGTGGACGGCCGAGGCGAAACTCAGGAAATGCCGGAACAGGTGGCGCCAGCCGACGGCGGCGGGCGAGGGCAGTTCGAGCACGCGGCGCAGGTAGTTGCGCGACATGCGGCGTGCCGTGGGCGCGAAAGCCAGGAAGTAAGCCGCGATGCCATACAGGATGGCGCGGCTGGCGCGGCGGCCCAGGCCCAGGGAAATCAGCGTCATCACGCGCAGCATGAAGACGCTGCTGCGCTCGGGCTGGCGCCGCCATTCGGCCGCCGATGCCTGGGTGTCCGGCTGCGGCGCGTTCATGGCGGGGGCAGCGGCAGCAGGGTGCCGGTGGCGACTTTTCGCGCGCCGCTGCGGATCTCGAAATGTGTGCCGCCGCCGGCGCTGTCGGTGCAGGTCATCGTGAGGGTTTCGCCGGGACCCACGGGGCTGAGGAATTTCGCCGCGCTGATCTGGCAGGCCTGCGCGGCCGCGCCTGATTGCTGCAGTGCATGCACGGCGGCGTCGAGCAGCAGCACGCCCGGCACGATGGGGTTACCGGGGAAATGCCCGGCAAAGGCCGGGTGGTCGGCCGGCACCACAAAACTCGTTTCAGCGTTCATGGCCTGGCCTTTTGCGAAGGTGCTCGCGCGCCAGGGCCAGCAGGGCCTCGCGCGGCAGTTTGCCGGTGCTGTTGCGCGGCAAGGCCTCGAGCAGCACCAGCGGCCGGGGAATGAAGATGGCGTCTATGCGCTCCCTCAGCGCCGCCAGCAGGGCGGGTGCCGCCAGGCCGGGCGCCACCACAAAAGCCATCAGCCTCACCACGCTGTCGCCGTCCTGCTCGTCCGGCATGAAGAAGGCGCCGTCGAGCACGCCCGGTATGGCGGCCAGCTGGTGGTTCAGGTAGCCCAGCGAGCTTCGTTTGCCGGCGATGTTGACCAGGTCGGCGGTCCGGCCGTGCAGCAGGAAGCGGCCTTCGGGCAGCACTTCGAGTTCGTCGGCCAGGGGCGTGGCCTGCTCGACATGGCCGCCCGCCGCCCAGGTTTGGCCCTGGCTGTTGCTGAGGCTGACGTCCGGGAACAGCGTCCAGGCCTGGCCCTGGCTCAGGCGCCGGGTGGCGATCTGCCCGGTTTCGGTCGATCCGTAGATTTCAAGCAGCGGGGCCTGCAGCCGGGTTTCGGCGGCCAGCGCCAGCTGCGGCGGCAGGGCGGCGGTGGCGGACAGCAGCAGGTCTATGGGCGGGATGTCCAGGCCCGAAGCGAGCAAGGCCTTCAGGTGCACCGGCGTGGTTACCAGCATGCGCGGGCGCGCCGCCTCGGCCAGCGCGGCGCAGATGTCGGCCGGGTAAAACGGATGGCCCGCACCCAGCACGCCGCCGCCTTGCAGGGCCAGCAGCACGGTGGATTCGAAGCCGTACATGTGCTGGGGCGGCACGGTGGCCACGATGCTGTGGCGCTGCTCGCCGAGCAGGCCGAGGCGGCCGGCTTCGGCCCGGGCGCCGCGCACCAGGCTGCCCCAGCTTTTGCGGTGCGCCACCGGCACGCCGGTGGAGCCGGAGGTGAACATGATGGCCGCGACACGCGAGGCGGGAATCTGCGGGACCTCCCAGGCGCCGCCCTGGGCCTGCGCCTGCGGCGAGGCGCCCGCCATCGCGTCGGCCCAGGCCAGTTGCGGCAGCGCCAGCGACTGGGCCTGGTCCGACAGGCAGAACACGTCGGGCGCAAAGGCCTGGATCTGCCTGACCATTTCCGGCGTCAGTGTGGGCGGCAGCAGGCTGAGCTTGTCGGCCAGCAGCGCGGCCGCCATGCCGACGGCAAAACGGTAGCGGTCTGCGCAGGCGTTCAGCACATGCCGGCCCGCCGGCAAGGCCGCGGCCAGCCGCCTGGCGTCGGCCAGGAATTGCCCGGCGCTGACGGGCTGGCCGTGGCGCAGGGCCAGCAGGTCTTGCGCGCGGGTGTGGGCCAGCAGCGGCAGGCTGCTCATGGCCCGGGCGCGTGGCGTTGTGAAGCCTGCCGGTAGGCCTGGATCGCCTCCAGCGGGCCGGCGCGCTCCCCCGGGGGCAGGACGTAGCAGCGCGCGGCGTATTCCGCGGCAAACATCAGCCCCAGCAGCGGAATGCCCAGCAGGTAGGCAAAGGTGGACCAGACCGCCATGGGCGCGAACCAGAACAGCAGCAGGGAAAGCCCCGCAATGCCGGCGAAATACAGGGTCCAGGCCCAGGTGGCGCAGCGGGTGTAGGCGCTGATCGCCGGTGTGAGCTCTCCGTGCACGATGCGGGCGAACTGCGAAATCATGGGGGTTCGGCCGCGCGCCAGCGTGCGGCCGAAGGTGGCGCCCAGCAGCGTGTAGCTGCCTGCGTGCTCCAGAAAAAACACCCAGCCATAGTGCGAGAGCAGCCAGTCCCTGGCGGCGTAAAACCCAAGGCAGGCCAGCGCGCACAGGGCCAGCATGGCCGGCCGCTGCGGTGAGCGCCAGGCCAGGAGCAGGGCCAGCGCCAGCAGGGGCAGCACGGCGACCGATGCCTGCAGCAGGCCCGGCGTGGCCGACGTGGCGGCCAGGTGGGAGGCCAGGGCGTAGCCTATGCCCAGGGCCAGCGCACCGCCCCAGCGCCAGGCCTGGCCAAAACGCGCCGCCCCGCTGCTGTTCACTGGGTTCGCCAGGCGGCAATATGGTCGCCCAGGCTGCGCAGCGAGTGGAAGATGGCGTGGTTGTCTTCGTGGTCGGCCCTGAGCTGAAGGCCGTAGTGCTTGGAAACCACCAGCGCGATCTCCAGGATGTCGATGGAGTCCAGCCCCAGGCCGTCGCCATACAGGGGCTCGTCGGGCTGGATCTCGTCGGCGCTGACTTCCAGGTTCAAGGCGCTCACCACCAGTTCCGCGACTTCGCGCAGCAGGGCTGCGTCGGCCGACGCGACAGAGGCTTTGACAATGGATTCAGGCATGGTGCTCGCTAGGGTACGGGGAAGGGTTCGGAGGACAGGGGCGCCGCGCACGCGCCGCCCTGCTTGAACCAGAAATTTTAGCCGAGGCGACAGGAGCGAAACCTCCTTCGCGGCTTGTCGCGGCCTTTGCCTACAGCACCTGGCGCTGGATGGGCGCTTGCGCCGCGGCCGCGGGGCCCGACCCCCAGGCCAGCACGCGGGCCTGGGTCAGGCGCAGTTCCCGTGCCATGGCGCAGGCCAGGTCGAGCCGGCGCAGCAGCCAGGGCGTGAGGTCCAGGATCATCAGCGGATCGGGCCGGGGCTGGAAAGGCTGGCCGGCGACGGCCGGGCCGGCTTCGGGCGCGGCGGCCCCGGCGCCCGAGAGCTCGGCCTCTATGCAGCCGGCGGCCCGCGCCAGCGCGGGCCTGACCACCGCGAGGTTGAGCTGGGCGCGGTGCAGCAGCAGCAGCGATTTGACGGCCGTGAGCTGGGCCAGCAGCTGGTAGCTGCGCGCCTGCAGGGCCTCGAGCGGCTCCAGCGCCGGGCGCACCTTGTGGGGCTCGGCCAGGCTGCGCTGGGCGGCCAGGGTGAGGTCGGACAGGCTGTTGTAGGCCTCGCGCCGGGCCAGCCGCCAAGGCAGGTCGGACGCCCGGGCCTCGTCGAGCAGCGCGAGCGCCAGCTGCGCGTGCCTGGCCTGGGCGCCGGTGCTGCGCAGCACCAGCGCCGGCAGCTGTTTGCGCTCCCAGGCCGGCAGCACGTAGCTGAACAGCCAGGCGATCAGCGCGCCCAGCAGGGTGTCGGCCAGGCGCTCGGCCATGGCGAAACCGGGCTCCACGCCGGACAGCAGCAAATGCGCCTGCAGCAGGCCGGCCACGGTGGCCGCGATGGAGGTGAAAAGGTAGCGCCGCAGCGCGAAGGCATGGGCCAGGCCCATGCTCAGCGCGATCACGCCGAACAGGGTGCGGGCACCCGGGTGCGGCGCCAGCACGGCCATGACCAATGCGCAGCCCAGCAGCGTGCCGGCCACGCGCGCATTGCGGCGCTGCACGGTTTGCGCCAGGTTGCCGCGCATCACCACCACGATGGTCAGCAAGATCCAGTATTCATGCGCCACCCAGGGCAGGCGCAGCGCCACCGCATAGCCGGCCGCCACGGCCAGCGTGCAGCGCAGCGCGTAGCGCAGGATGGGGGCGCTCCAGCTCAGCTGGCCCAGCAAGGGCCTCCAGGACCAGTGCACGGTGCTGACAAAGAGCTGCCACTGGGTGCGAACGGCCGACAGCCCGGGCGGGATGTCGCCGCGCGCCAGCGCCGCCATTTTCACGGCCTCGTCGTTGATGTGGCCTATGCGGTCGGCCATGTTGTGCAGCAGCGCCAGCGGGTCGGTGGTGTCGACCAGCAGCGGATCGGGTGCCAGCGGGTCGGCGCGTTTGGTGCGCGGCGGCAGCGCGCCGGCAAGCTGCGGCCGCAGGTCGGTGATGGCGGCGACCGCCGCGCCGCGCCGGCCCAGCAGCAAGTCCATGCCCAGGGTTTCGAGCCGCGCGGCGGTGCTGTCCAGCGCCAGCTGCAGGGCGGGCAGCACGGCCACGGCGGCGCTGTGCTCCAGCAAAAAATCCAGGTCCAGGTCGCAGGCGAGCTGGTGGTCGCGCGCCTCCAGCAGGCTCAGCAGCATGGCCGCCAGGCGCTGGCGCTCGGGCGTGGTGGGCGACTCCAGCACCAGGTCGCGCGTGTTTTGCAGGTGGTCGGCCAGCGCGGCCTGCTGCTGCAGCATGCGCGCCAGCAGCGCGTTGTGGTCGGGCCGCGGGCCGAAGCGCTGGGACTGGGTGCGCAAGATCTGCGCGAAGCTGTGCAGGCATTCGGCCAGCAGCTGCGCGCGAAAGCGCCGGTTGAGCACATGGGTGGTGAACACGGCCCACAGCAGGTAAAGCCCGGCGCCGGCGACAAACCAGGCGCCGTGCAGCGCGATCTGCTGCAGCGAGGCGGCCGGCGGCGCGGCCATGGAAAACAGCGTGGAAAACAGCAGCGAAAAACAGATGGGCCCGCCGCGCTTGCCCCAGGCCATCATCATCACGGCCAGGAAGGTGGCGGCCGCGACCACGATGCCCAGCAGCAGCTCGTCGTGGCGCACCAGCTGCACCAGCGTGAAGAGCGGCGCGCCCAGCAGCGGCGCCGGCAGCATCTGCATGATCTTGCGCCGGCGCGGCGCCGGCACGTCGGGCAGGCTGGTGATCATCACGCCGACGGCGGCGGTGGAGGCGGCGGCCAGCCCGGCGGCCTCGAAGATGGCCAGCATGATGAGCACCAGGCCCAGCGACACCGTCAGGCCATTGGCGACGTACTGGCTCAGCAGCACGTGCAGGCTTTTGTGCAGCCAGCCCCGCACCCGGCGCTGCAGGCGGGTCGCCAGCGCGGCTGGGGGGGCGGGGTCGGGCCGGTTCATGGTGTGCTGGTTCACACTTTACCTTTCCCCCAGGCCGCCGCCATGAAAAAAGCCCGCGAGGCGGGCTTTGTTTAGAAGGGCGCGTCCGGCGCCTTGGGGGCGGTGTCGCCGGCCTTGATGCGCTTGGCTTTGAGCGTGGGCTTTTCGGCCGGGGCGGCGGGCGCTGCGTTTTCTTCGGCGCCTTCCTCGGCTTCCTGCGCCGCGGGCGTGTCCTGCAGGGCCTGGCGCACCACGGCCTTGTCGCCGGCGCCGGCGAACTTGCTGTATTTGCCCAGGGTGGCCACCAGCTGGCCGTAGACGCGCGGGTTGCCGGCCACACATTCGCCGTGGTCCATGAAGTCGGCTTCGCCGGTGAAGTTGCCGATCAGGCCGCCGGCCTCGGTCACCAGCAGCGAGCCGGCCGCCACGTCCCAGGGCTTGAGGTTGGCTTCAAAAAAGCCGTCGCTGAAACCGGCGGCCACATAGGCCAGGTCCAGCGCCGCGGCGCCGGGGCGGCGCACGCCGGCGCTCTGGCTCATGACTTCGCCCAGCATGTTGAGGTAGGCCTTGAGCTTGTCGCCGGGGCGGTAGGGAAAACCGGTGGAAATCAGGCATTCCTGCAGCCGGGTGCGCTTGGCCACGCGGATGCGGCGGTCGTTCATATAGGCGCCGCGGCCCTTGGTGGCGCAGAAGATGTCGTTGCGGGTGGGGTCGTAGACCACGGCCTGCTCGACCTTGCCCTTGACCGCCAGCGCGATGCTGACGCAATAGACCGGGAAGCCGTGGATGAAGTTGGTGGTGCCGTCCAGCGGATCGATGATCCAGACGTAGTCGGAGTCCTTGGCGCCATGCTCGCTGCCCGATTCCTCGGCCAGGATGCCGTGGCCGGGGTAGGCGCTCAGCAGGGTTTCGATGATGGCGGCCTCGGCGGCCTGGTCGACCTCGGTGACGAAGTCGTTGGTCTGCTTGACCGAGACGCGGACCGCCTCGACGTCAAGCGCCGCGCGGTTGATGATGGCGCCGGCAGCGCGCGCAGCCTTGATGGCCACGTTGAGCATGGGATGGAGATTGCTGGACATAACTTGTAGGGAAGAACGGGATAAACCGGCGCCGGCGATGCGGGCGGCGGGCAACGGGGGCTATTTTCCCATAAATGGGATTTCCCCCGGTTTTTGGCCCGCCGGGGCGGCCCGGCAGGCGCTTCTAGGACAATCCAGCCCATGCGTACCCGATTTGTCCTGATCAACACCAGCCATGCCGGCAATGTCGGCGCCACCGCCCGCGCCATGAAAACCATGGGTTTTGACGACCTGGTGCTGGTCGCGCCGCGCTGGGCCAATGTGCTGAACCGCGAGGAAACCATACAGCGGGCCAGCGGCGCGCTCGACGTGCTCAAGAACGCCCGCATCGTCGCCACGCTGGACGAGGCGCTGGACGGCATGGCCCACCTGTGCGCCACCGCCATGACGCCGCGCGACTTCGGCCCGCCCACGCGCGCGCCGCGCGAGCACTTCGCGGCCCTGCTGGGCGGCAGCCAGCCCCCGAGCGTAGCCCTTGCGAAGCCTGAATCGGTGGCTTTTTTGTTCGGTTCCGAGCGCTTTGGCATGCAGAACGAGGATGTCTACCGCTGCCATGTGGCGCTGAGCATCCCGACCGACCCGAAATTCGGCTCGCTGAACCTGGGCGCGGCCGTGCAGCTGATTGCCTACGACTGGCGCCAGGCGCTGGGCGGCTTCAGCGTGCAGCCGGCGACGGCCGAAGCGGCGCAGGCCGACGCGGCGGCGGTGGCCGGCATGCTCAAACACTGGGAGGAGGCGCTGGCCGGCATAGGCTTTCTGGACCCGGCCTCGCCCAAAAAGCTGATGCCCCGGCTCAACCAGCTGTTCAACCGCGCCCAGCTGAGCCCCGAGGAAATCCATATCCTGCGCGGCGTGGCCAAGGCCATGCTGCAAAACGCTGCCATAGCCGCCCAAATGCCGCCTAAAGACAGCACGCCAGCACGGTCTGCGGACGGCCACTAAACTCCCACCATGTTTTCCCGACTTCGCTCCGACATCCAGTGCATCCTTGATCGCGATCCCGCCGCCCGCACGGCCTGGGAAGCGCTGACCTGCTACCCGGGGCTGCATGCCCTGGTGCTGCACCGCCGCGCGCACTGGTGCTGGAACCACGGCTTCAAATGGCTGGGCCGCTTTATCTCGCATGTGTCGCGCTGGATGACGGGCATTGAAATCCACCCCGGCGCCAAAATCGGCGAGCGGGTGTTTTTTGACCACGCCATGGGCGTTGTCGTCGGCGAAACCGCCGAGATCGGCGACGGCTGCACGATTTACCAGGGCGTGACGCTGGGCGGCACCTCGCTCTACAAGGGCACCAAGCGGCACCCGACCCTGGGCAAGGACGTGGTGGTGAGCGCCGGCGCCAAGGTGCTGGGCGGCTTTGTGGTCGGCGACGGCGCCAAGATAGGCAGCAACGCGGTGGTGATCAAGCCCGTGCCGGCCGGGGCCACGGCCGTGGGCATCCCGGCGCGCATCATTCCGTCCAAGACCGGCGAAAGCGCCGACGTCACGACCACCCCGTTTTCGGCCTACGGCATCACGCTGGAAGACGACCCGTTGTCCCAGGCCATGCACGGCCTGATCGATAACGCGGCCGGCCAGGAGCATCAGATCGCCTTGCTGTGGCAGGCGATTGAAAAGCTCTCCGGCCCGCAAACCGCCATGAGCAAGGACTGCGTGCCCAAGGACGCAGCGCTCACCGAAACCTTCGAGGCCGACAAGCTCAACCAGCTGGTCGGCAAGTAGGGCAAAAAAAAAAGGAAGGGGTGACCCTTCCTTTTTTGTTTTTCCGCCCGGGGCGGTCAGCGCATCAGTTGATCAGGCGCAGCGCGAAGGGCACACGAAAGGTTTTGCCGTTGGAGGCGCCTATCGCGCCCATGACGCAGAACACCAGGTGGCAAATGCCCAGCGCCACAAACACCAGGAAACCGATCAGCACAAAGGTGAGGATCATCGCCGCGACATAGCCTATGGCCGCCGTGATGGACCAGTTCAGCGCCTCCTTGGACTGGTCCAGGATGTAGGCGTCGTCCTTTTTCACCAGGTAAACGATCAGGCCCGGGATAAAGCCCAGGAACAGGGTTCCTATCCAGATCAGCACGGCGGTGTTTTTCGAGTCCTTGCCCGGCGTTTCAATCAGCTCGTCCATCTCAGCTCCTCGCGTTGTAAAGCCCGAATACTACGTGAGAAAAACCGGCGGGCCGAAAACCCGCGGCGGCCAGGCTCAGCGCGGCGGGCGCTGGGCGCTTTTGGGCCTGAAGGCCTGGCACACGGCCTCGTCGGTTTCCAGGTAAGGGCCGCCTATCAGGTCTATGCAATAGGGCACGGCGGCAAAAATGCCCGCCACGGCCTGCGAACCGTCGGGGTTTTTCAGCCCTTCCAGTGTTTCGGCGATCGATTTGGGCTGGCCCGGCAGGTTCAGGATCAGGCTTTTATCGCGTATCACCGCGCACTGGCGCGACAGGATGGCCGTGGGCACAAATTTCAGGCTGATCTGCCGCATCTGCTCGCCGAAACCGGGCATTTCCTTGTGGGCCACGGCCAGCGTGGCCTCGGGCGTCACGTCGCGCGGCGCGGGGCCGGTGCCGCCGGTGGTCAGCACCAGCGAGCAGCCGGCGTCGACCAGCGCGATCAGCGCGGCGCTGATGCCGGCCTGCTCGTCGGGAATCAGGCGTTCTTCAAAGGTGATGGGGTTGCGCAGCGCGCGCGTGAGCCACTCTTTGAGCGCCGGCAGGCCTTTGTCGACGTAGACGCCGGCCGAGGCCCGGTCGCTGACCGAGACGATGCCGATCTTGACCGCGTCAAAAGCCTGGCTCATGCCTGGGGCTCCTCGGGCTCTCCCGGCCCCTGGGCCATGGCCTGGCGCACCAGCTGGAAGATTTCGCGGTAGGACTTGCCGTGGCGCGGCGCCTCGCCGGGTTTTTCCGGCTTGGCGTCCTTGCGGGCCTGGCGCACCAGCGCGCGCAACTGCTGGGAGTCGGTGCCGGGGTATTCGCGCAGCCAGTCGCCCAGCGCGGCGTCGTCGGCGATCAGCTTGTCGCGCCATTGCTCGGCCAGGTGCAGGGCCAGCGTCAGGTCGGCCGAGCCGTTGAGCTGCTCGTTGATGGCCTCGCGAATGGGCTCAGGGTCCAGCGGGCGCATCAGCTTGCCGATGAACTGCATCTGGCGGCGTTTGCCCTCGAAGTTGGTGATCTTTTTGGCGTCGGCGATCGCGTCGCGCAGTTTGTCGGGCAGGTCCAGGCGCGCCATCAGGTCGGCGCGCAGGGTCAGCAGCGCTTCACCGAGCGCCTGTTTTTCGTCGGCCTCGGCCTTGAGCTGGGTTTTGCTGGGCGGGCCGGCTTCCTCGAGCGCGATTTCCTCGGGTTTGACGAAGCGGCCGTTGGACCAGTAGCCCTTGATGGCCTTGGGAGTCTTGTTGTTCATGGCAGTCAGTATCATAGCTACCCATATGACCCAAAAAGCTTCCTCTCGCGCCAGCGGCGCCAAACGCGGCGCATCCCGGCCCTCCCAACAGCCTGAAAGCGGCTTCAGCTACCACCGCGATTTTTTCGAGGATCTTGTCGACACCGCCCTGGGGCACGCCAAAAAACTGGGCGCCACCGATGCCGCCGCCGAGGCGTCCGAAGGCTGCGGCCTGTCGGTCAGCGTGCGCAAGGGCGAACTGGAAAACGTCGAGCGCAACCGCGACAAGTCCCTGGGCATCACCGTCTACATCGGCAAAAAGCGCGGCAATGCCGCGACCAGCGATTTCTCCAAGGCGGCCATAGAGCAGACCGTGAAAGCGGCCTACGACATCGCGCGCTTCACGGCCGAAGACGAAACCTCGGGCCTGCCCGACGAGCGCGACATCGCGCGCGTGCACCCGGAGCTGGACCTGTTCCACCCCTGGGCCATAGATTCCGAACAGGCCGCGCAGCTGGCCCTGCAGTGCGAGGCCGCGGCCCTGGGCACCAGCCGCCTGATCACCAACAGCGAAGGCGCGGGCGTGTCGGCTCAGCAAAGCCATTTTTTCAGCGCCCACACCAAGGGCTTTCGCGGCGGTTATGCCAGTTCTCGCCACAGCATCTCGGTGGCGCCGATTGCCGGCAAGGGCGACCAGATGCAGCGCGATGCCTGGTACAGCTCCATGCGCGACGCGCGCGAGCTGGCGCGCCCCGAGGCCGTGGGCCGCTACGCCGCCGAGCGCGCGCTGGCGCGCCTGAAAAGCCGCAAGATCCCGACCACGCAGTGCCCGGTGCTGTTCGAGTCGCCGCTGGCCGCGGGCCTCTTGGGCGGCTTTGTGCAGGCCGTGAGCGGCGGCGCGCTGTACCGCAAAAGCACCTTCCTGGCCGACAGCCTGGGCAAGCCGGCTTTCCCCAAACACATCGACGTCGCCGAAGACCCGCACCTGCGCAAAGGCAAGGGCAGCGCGCCTTTTGACGAAGAGGGCGTGAAAACCCAGGCGCGCAAGGTGGTGGCCGGCGGCCGTGTCGAGGGCTATTTTTTGAGCACCTATTCGGCCCGCAAGCTGGGCATGCGCACCACCGGCAATGCCGGCGGCTCGCACAACCTGATACTGACCAGCCGGCACACACGCCCGGGCGACGACCTGGACGCCATGCTGCGCAAGCTGGGGCGCGGCCTTTTTGTGACCGAGCTGATGGGCCAGGGCGTGAACTATGTGACCGGCGACTACTCGCGCGGCGCCTCGGGTTTCTGGGTCGAAAACGGCCGCATCGCCTTCCCGGTCGAGGAAATCACGATTGCCGGCAACCTCAAGGACATGCTCATGGGCATTGAGGCCGTGGGATCGGACGCCTACAACTACGGCGCCAAAACCGTGGGCTCCATCCTGGTCAACCGCATGAAGGTGGCGGGCAGCTAGCCTTCCCGATGATCCTGCCCGCCGAGACCCTGGCGCTGGCCGCGGCGGCCACCTGGGCCTGCTCCAGCCTGCTGTCGGCCTCCGCCGTCGCCCGCATGGGGGCTTTTGCCTTCAGCCGCTGGCGCCTGGCGTTTGCCTGCGCGATGCTCTGGGCCCTGGCCTTCGCCACCGGCAGCTGGCGCGGCCTTCAGCTGGACGGCGCGGGCGTGCTGGCTCTCTCGGGCGTGATCGGCATTTTTGTCGGCGACACGGCGCTGTTCGCCTGCATGGGCCGGCTGGGGCCGCGGCGCTCCGGCATTTTGTTCGCCACGCATGCGCTGTTTTCCGCGGTGCTGGCCTGGCTTTTCCTCGGTGAGACTTTGTCGGGCTGGGGCCTGCTGGGCAGCGCCTTGCTGGTGGCCGGCGTGATGACGGCGATTGCCTTCGGCCGGCGTGAAACCGAGCTGCACCACTGGGAGTCCACCAAAGGCCGGCTGGCCGTGGGCATTGCCCTGGGTTTGGTGGCGGCACTGGGCCAGTCGGTGGCCACGCTGATGCTCAAGCCCTTGATGCAAAGCGGCATGGACCCGGTGGCGGCCTCGGCCGTGCGCATGAGCAGCGGCCTGGCGGCCCATGCCGTGCTGCTGTTCAGCGGCTGGCGCGTGGTGCAGGCCACCCAATCGCCGCGCTGGGTGGACCTGGGTTACACCTTTGCCAGCGCCGCGCTGGGCATGACTTTGGGCATGACGCTGATCCTCAAGGCGCTGCAAAACGGCAGCGCCGGCATGGTGGGCATGCTGTCGTCCGTGACGCCGGTGCTGCTGCTGCCCTTGCTGTGGTGGGTGTACCGCCGCCGGCCCGCCCTGGGCGGCTGGTGCGGCGCCTTGCTGACGGCCGCGGGCTGCGCGCTGATTTTGCTGCGCCACTGAAGGCGCAAACAGGGCTTAACCGGCCAGCGCGGCCTTGACGGCGGCCGAGACCTGGCCCATATCGGCCTTGCCAGCCAGTTTGGCTTTCACCGCACCCATGACCTTGCCCATGTCGCCGGGGCCGCTGGCGCCCAGCTCGGCCACGATGGCTTTGACGGCGGCCGCCACTTCGTCGGCGCTCAGGCGCGCCGGCAGGTAGGCCTGCAGCACGGTCAGTTCAGCGGCCTCCTTGTCGGCCAGGTCCTTGCGCTCGGCCTTCTGGAAGGCTTCCAGCGAGTCCTTGCGCTGCTTGATCAGCTTGTCGACGATGGCGATCACGGCCGCGTCGTCCAGCACCACGCGCTCATCGACCTCTTTTTGCTTGAGGGCCGCCAGCAGCAGGCGTATGGTGCCCAGGCGCTCGCTGTCCTTGGCGCGCATGGCGGTCTTCATGTCTTCGGTGATTTTGTCTTTGAGGGCTGACATTCGGGGCTCCTGAGGGGCGGGAATAGGGGGAGAGGACGGCGCGGCGGGTGCCAAAAAGCACAAAAGCCCGCAGAGCGTCCTCGTGCGGGCTTTTTGTTGCCGTGAGGCGGTACTAAAGGATTAGTACAGCTTCTTGGGCAACTGCATCGAGCGGATGCGCTTGTAGTTGCGTTTGACGGCGGCTGCCTTCTTGCGCTTGCGCTCTGCCGTTGGCTTTTCGTAAAACTCGCGGGCGCGCAGGTCGGTCAGCAGGCCGAGTTTTTCAATGGTGCGCTTGAAACGGCGCAGAGCCACGTCGAAGGGCTCATTGTCTTTTACACGGATGGTGGTCATTGTTCAATTGATCCAAAAGGTGCGCCTTAAATGATCTGATCAGGATCAGGCCAGGCGCGGGTTTGCTAGCAAAGCCTGAGATTATAGCACTGGACGTGGCCCCCACGGTCGCTCACTGCGTGTAGCTCCCTGCCCCCCGAGGGGGCCGCCCGCCTGCGGCCCGGCAAAGCCGGTTCCACGGCTCATGCTGGGCTTAAGAGTTCTTTGGACGCGGCCCAGGGGTCTTTCACCAGCGGGGGCCGCGGGACTGGCTCTGCCAGACCGCAGGCGCCGCCCCCTGGAAGGGGGGAACAGGCTACACGCAGTGAGCCTGGACGGGGGTGGGCCTATTCTCTGATGAAAGTCAGCAAATCCTGGTTGAGCCGCTCCTTGTGGGTATCGGCCAGGCCGTGCGGTGCACCGGGGTAGACGATGAGCCTGGCGTTTTTCACCAGTTTCGCGGCTGCGCGGCCGGAGGCGTCGATTGGCACGATCTGGTCATCGTCGCCGTGGATCACCAGGGTCGGCACGTTAAAGCGCTTGAGGTCCTCGGTGAAGTCGGTGGCCGAGAAAGCCGCGATCGAGTCATAGGTGTTCTTGTGGCCCGCCTGCATGCCCTGCACCCAGAACGACTGGATCAAGCCCTGCGAGACCTTGGCGCCGGGGCGGTTGAAGCCGAAAAACGGGCCAGAGGCGATGTCCAGGTAAAGCTGCGAACGATTGGCCAGTTCGCCCTGGCGAATGCCGTCGAACACCTCGATCGGCAGGCCGCCCGGGTTGGCCGCCGTCTTCAGCATCAGGGGCGGCACGGCGCTGACCAGCACCGCTTTTTTGACCTTCGCGGTGCCGTAACGGCCGATATAACGCGCCACCTCGCCGCCACCGGTCGAAAAACCCACCAGCGTCACGTCTTTCACGCCCAGCGTGTCGATCACCGCCGCGAGGTCGGCGGCGTAGTGGTCCATGTCGTTGCCGTCCCAGGGCTGGCTGGAGCGCCCGTGGCCGCGCCGGTCATGGGCGATGACGCGGTAACCTTTTGAGGCCAGGAAAATCATTTGCGATTCCCAGCTGTCCGAGTTGAGCGGCCAGCCGTGGCTAAAGCTCACCACGGGGCCATTCCTGGGGCCCCAGTCCTTGTAATAGATTTGCACGCCGTCCTGGGTGGTGACGTAGTTGGCGCTGCGTGCGGCGGACGCCGCTGATTGCGGCGCGGCGGCGCCTGCGGCCATCGCAGGGCTGGCGGTGACGGCGGCGGCCAGTGCAGTGGCGGCGGCGATACGGGTGAGAGCGTTCATGGCTGTTCCTTTGAGGGTTGCAACAAGTCGGAATCGACAGAACGAACTTTACGCTTCACAAAATACGATAAGTGCTTAATAATCCTGAAAAATTGATCTGGAGTATTTATGGGCGACCGGCTAGAGGCCTTGTTGCAGCATTTTTCGGTGAGCGCGAATGTGTTCCATTCGGGCGCACTTTGCGGCGTCAACGAACTCGGCGAGGAGGAGGGCACCGGCCAGCTTCACCTTGTGCGCAGCGGCGAAGTCGGCATCAGCCATGGCGGCGCCGAGGTGATGCGTGTCAGCGGCCCCTGCCTGCTGCTTTACCCCAGGCCGATGGCGCACCGCTTCATCACGGATACCCGGCGTGGCGCCGACTTTGTATGCGCTCACCTGCGCTTTGAGGGCGGCGCGGCCAACCCGATCGTTGCGGCGCTGCCGTCCTTTGTGTGCCTGCCGCTGGCGCAGATCGAGGGCGCCGCCGGTGTCCTGCAACTGCTGTTCGAGGAGGCTTTTGAGCAGCGCTGCGGCCGGCAGGCGCTGCTGGACCGGCTTTTTGATGTGGTGCTGATCCAGGTGCTGCGGCACCTCATGGAAAGCGGCGAAACCCGCTCCGGCATGCTGGCGGGGCTCTCGCACCTGCGCCTGCGCCACGCTCTTGTCGCGATGCACCAGAATCCCGGGCAAGCGTGGAGCCTGGAAGCGCTCGCCGATCATGCGGGCATGTCGCGCAGTGTGTTCGCCAACCAGTTCCGCGATACGGTCGGCTGCACGCCCGGCGCGTATTTGCAGCGCTGGCGGGTGGGTCTGGCGCAGCAGGCGCTGCGCCGTGGACGGCCGCTCAAGCTGATTGCCGCTGAGGTCGGGTATGGCAGCGAGGCGGCGCTGTCGCGCGCCTTCAAGGCGCAAAGCGGCCAGTCACCGCGCGAGTGGAAGCTGGCCCAGCAGGCCTAGCGCGCCGGTGCCAGCGCCTGCGCGCAGGCGTGTGCGGACGCCCAGGCCCACTGGAAGTTGTAGCCGCCCAGCCAGCCGGTGACGTCGACGACTTCGCCTATGAAATACAGGCCCGGCTGCTTCGATTCCAGGGTCTGGGAGGACAGGTCGCGCGTGTCGACACCGCCGACGGTCACTTCGGCCTTGCGGTAGCCTTCGGAGCCGCTCGGCGTCAGTTGCCAGTCTGCCAGGCGCGTAGCCAGGCCTAGCAGCGCCTTGTCGGTCGCTTCGCTGATGGGTTTTTGCAGCGCAGGGTCGGTGCTGATCCAGGCGTCGGCCAGGCGGCTGGGCACCAGGGCCGCGAGTTCGTTGGCGATCAGTTTTCTGGACGTGGCCTTGGCGCGCAGCAGCAGGGCCGGCAGGTCCACGCCGGGTGCGAGGTTGATGCGTATGGGCTGGCCTTCGCGCCAGAAGCTGGAGATCTGCAGCACGGCCGGGCCGCTCAGGCCGCGGTGGGTGAACAGCAGGTCTTCCGAGAACACCACGGCTTTTTTGCGCTGTTTGGGCGTGGCGTCGGCCGGGCTGGTTTCTATCAGCACCGGCAGCGCCAGGCCGGCCAGTTGGGCGTAGGGCGCCCAGCCTTGGCCGTCGAAGGTCAGCGGCACCAGCGCAGCGCGCGGCTCCACCAGGCGCAGGTCAAACTGTTTCGCGATGCGGTAGCCGAAATCGGTGGCGCCTATCTTGGGAATCGACAAGCCGCCGGTGGCGATCACCACCTGCGGCGCCGTGATCAGGCCGCGGTCGCTCTGAAGCTCGTAGTTTCCGCCCGCCTCCTGCGGGCCTTTGAGGCTCTGCACGCCGCAGGGCTGCCAGCGCGTGACCTGGCCGGCTTCGCATTCGGCCAGCAGCATGTTGATCACGTCTTCGGCCGAGCGGTCGCAAAACAGCTGGCCCTTGTGCTTTTCGTGGAAAGGGATGTTGTGGCGCTGCAGCAGGGCGATGAAGTCCTGCGGCGTGTAGCGCGACAGCGCCGAGCGGCAAAAGTGCGGGTTCTCGCTCAGGAACTGCGCGGGCGTGGCATCGCGGTTCGTGAAATTGCAGCGGCCGCCGCCCGAGATGCGGATTTTTTCGGCGACTTTTTCGCCGTGGTCCAGCAGCAGCACCTTGAGGCCGCGCTGGCCCGCCTGGGCCGCGCAGAACAGCCCGGCGGCGCCCGCGCCCACCACCACGGCGTCAAATTGATGCGTCACATCGGCCCCTGGTCCATGCGTTGCGCTCAGGGTTTCCAGGTGAACGGGAACTTGAGCTGTTTCAGGAAACCGTTGGGCACGTAGTCGCCCAGCACGCCGTAACGTTCGGGCCAGAGCTTGGTGCTTTTGACGGCGGTGCCGAACAGGTAGTCGATGAAGGCGTAGTGCGCCGAGTAGTTGCGGTCCAGCGCCTCCTGGTCCTGGCTGTGGTGCCAGTGGTGGAAGTTGGGCGTGACGATCAGGTAGCGCAGCGGGCCCAGGCGCACGCTCACATTGGCATGGTTGAACACCGCCTGGAAGCCGACGATCACGATGTAGGCGTCAATCACTTCCTTGGAAAACCCCAGCACATAGATGGGCGCCAGGATCAGCGTGCGGGTCAGCAGCAGCTCCAGGATGTGCTGGCGCGAACCGGCCAGCCAGTCCATGCTTTTGGCGCTGTGGTGCACCGCGTGCAGGCGCCACAGCACAGGCACCTCGTGGTAGGCCCGGTGCGTCCAGTACTGCACCAGGTCGGCCACCAGCACGATCAGCAGCACGCCGGCCCAGAAGGGCAGGCCCTGCACCCAGCCGCGTATGCCGTCGTTGGCGGCCCAGCCGAAGAACTTGTGCACCAGCAGGTTGGTGGCCAGCAGCACAAAGCCCACGATCATGTGGTTGACGATGAAGTGGTGGAAGTCGGTCTGCCATTCGGCGCGGAACACCGGCTGCTCCTTGCGCAGCGCGAACAGCTTTTCAATGAAGATGAAGATCAGCGAGGAGCCCAGCAGGTCCAGGATGAACCAGTCCAGGCCGATGTAGGGCGTATGGTCGGCGAAATCGTTGACCGGCACCTTGTGGCCGCCCAGCAGCGCCGTGGCCGCGACCAGCAAAAAGGCCGCGCCGGCCAACCAGCGCGAGCGGTTGAAAATGATGTTGACCAGCGAGATGCCGCCGGCAATCACCAGCGAGGTGAACATCACGATGCGGATCACGTCGACGTTGTAGCTCTTGCGCAGCTCGGGCGTGGTCAGGTACTCGGGGAAATGAAAGGCCAGCACGCCCAGAAAGCACAGCACGCCCAGGCTCAGCGCGATCACGCCGCTCATGATGCCGCTGCCGGGGCGCAGTTCGCCGTGGCTTTCCGTCAGTTCGTTGAGTTTGTCGAGCATCGCGCCATTCCCCCTGCTGCTGTTTTTGACTTCGGGAGTGTAGCCGCGCACGCCGCAGGCGGGGCCGGCCCTTGCCGGCCCGCGGGCTTGTCACTGTTTCACGATGACGGGCTGGACCGTGAACACATTGGGGTTTTTGGGCTCCACGCTGACGCGCACCCAGTGGATCAGCGGGCTGCCGAAGGTCTGCAGGCGCGTGAGGTTGGCCAGCAGTTTGTTGGGGCTGTAAAGCGGCTTGTCGACCTTGAAGAAATGCGTGTCGCCGTGCACCAGCAGCACCTGCCCGGCGAACTGTTCCGTTTCGGTGATGAGGTGGCTGATGAAGTTGCGGTAGCCGCTGACCCCCGCCGCCTGGCTTTCGTCCATGCCCTCGGTTTCCGGCAAGTCAAAGCCCGGGTCGGCCTGGATCACCAAAACAAGGCCGCGCGCCTTGGCGGCCTTGGCCTGGGAGAAGGCCAGCTGCATCCAGCGCACATTGGCCGCGTCGCGCTCCAGGTATTCGGCGTTGGAGGCCTCGCACTGGGCCGCGGTACGCGCGCTTTTCTGGGTGCAGTCTTTTTCGTCCAGGATCTTGTTGTTGTTGCTGCCCGGCACGTTCAGCGTCGCGAACACGATGCCCTGGTGGGCAAACCGCGTGTTCTCGACGAATTTTTCGCCCGGCGGCGCCTGGTGGACCAGCGCCATGCTGCGTTTGCCCAGGCTGCGGGTGGTCGGGAACATGGTTTTGCGCAGGTAGGCCAGGCGTTCCAGCGCGTCGTAACCGCCGTTGTTGAGGCGGTGGCAGTCCGTCCATTCGTTGTCGCCGGGCACGTAGACCACGGGCTTTTTCAGCTCGCCGAACATGGCCAGCGCCGAGGCATAGATGTCCTCGGTGCATTTGGAGCTGCCGTCCTTGATGTCGCCGTCGTAGATCGAGAAGGCGATGTCCGACTGGTTGATGCTTTTGAGCAGCGCCGGGATTTTCGGGTCGTCGCCGGCTTTTTGGTAGGGCATGTCGCCCCAGAGGCCGAATGAAAAACTCTGCGCCTGCGCGCAGGCCATGCCAAGCGCCAGCAGCGCGCCGGCCAGGAAACGGTGGGACATCTTTGCTCCAGTCGAAAGACCGGGAGCTTAGGGCGCTTGCGTGACAGCGCCGTGACGCCGGCGCGGCCTCAGGCCGCGCGCACGGCTTCGGGGTGCGCGGCCGCCAGGGCCACACCGCTGACAACGTCGCCCACGACGATGACCGAGGGGCTGGCCAGGCCGGCCTCGCGTATCGCGCTTGCAAGCTCGCCCAGCGTGGTGGTGATGTGGCGCTGCGTCGCCAGCGAGGCACTCTGGACCACGGCGACCGGCGTGGCGGCCGGCAGGCCGGACAGCAGTTCATCCTGGATGCGTTCGGCGCCGCTGACGCCCATGTAAATCACCAGCGTGAGGCGCGCGCTGTGCGCGGTGGCGGCCAGGGCCTTCCAGTCGGTGCCGCTGTCGCCGGGCTTGGCATGGCCGGTGACGAAGACCACGCCGTGCGCATGGTGGCGGTGCGTGAGCGGCACGCCCAGCGAGGTGACGGCGGCCAGGCCCGCGGTGATGCCGTTGACGACTTCCACCTTAATGCCGGCCTCGCGCAGGTGCTCGACCTCTTCGCCGCCGCGGCCGAAGATAAAGGGATCGCCACCCTTGAGCCGCACCACGTCCTCGCCTTCGCGGGCGGCCATCAGCATGAGTTTTTCAATAAAGGCCTGGGGCGTGGACTTGCAACCGCCGCGCTTGCCCACGTAGACGATGCGCGCCTCGGGCCGCGCGAAGGCCACGATCTCGTCGCTGACGAGGTCGTCCACCAGCAGCACGGTCGCGCGCTGTATCGCCTTCAGGGCCTTGAGGGTCAGCAGTTCCGGGTCGCCGGGGCCGGCGCCTACGAGGGTGACTTTTCCGTGGTTCATCGTGGTCATTTGATTTGGGGCAACAAGTGCAAGATATGTTCCACCTGCCGCGCAATCGATGGCGGCACGGGTTTGTCGCCGGCCAGCACCGATTGAATATAGGCCGCGGTGGCGGCGGCGTCCACCGTCTTGGGCAGCTCGGGCAGGGTGGCCAGCGTGCCGGCCTGGGTTTCCTGCAGCAGCGAACGCTTTCCGCCTATGAAAGCCTCCATCTGCGGCATGCGGCGCGCGTCGGCCACGCCTTCGCCTTCGGTGCCGCGCAGCAGCATCGCATTGGCGCCCGTCAGCTCGAAGGTCTGCGCCATCGAGATCGCGTATTCCGGGTGTGTGTAGCTGCTCACCACCAGGCTTTTGCCCAGGCAGGGGCTCATGATCTTGACCAGGCTGTGCGCCGGGTTGCGCAGGCCCACGGCGCGGCGCACGTCGAGCAGGCGTTTCAGCGACGGCAGCAGCAGCTCGGTGGGCGCGAAGACGGCTTCGCCGTTCCCGATCTTGCGCACCGCCGCCAGCGCGTGGATGCCCAGGGCCTGCAGCACTTCCGAGGCAAACACCCGGCTGGTTTCGGTGGGCGTGCCGTGCACCAGGACCGGCACGCCCTCACGCGCCAGCAGCAGGGCCAGCAAGGGCGTGAGCACCGGCAGCTTGCGCGCGCCGTTGTAGCTGGGCAGCACCACGGTGGGGGTTTCGCCGGCGGGGAAATGCGCCAGGCGCTGCTGCAGCGCCTCGAGGAAACCCGCCATTTCTTCGGGCGTTTCGCCCTTGATGCGCATGGCCAGGCAAAAGCCGCCGATTTCCAGGTCGGTCACGCTGCCGTCCAGCACCTGGCCCAGCAGGTCGGCGGCCTGCTCGCGCGTCAGGGCGCGGGCGCCATCCTTGCCGCGGCCGATTTCCTTGATGTATTGGCTAATGCCCATAAGCGTGATTGTCTGCGAATGCAGATAACTTCTTGTTATGAGCTTAAACGAGCTGCCGGATCGGGATCACGGTACGTGGTGCGGCGGCTTGTGCCTCGGTACGCGCCGAACGCACGCGGCGCTTGAGTTCGGGCACGCAGGAGCCGCAATTGGTGCCGCATTTGAGTGCCGCCTGCAGCGATGCCAGCCGCTCTTCATCGGTGTGCAGGTGGCCGCCGCCGCCCCCGCCGCCGGCTACCAGTGCCAGGTGTTCGTCGATGGCCGTGTCGCTGACGTTGAGGCAGGTGCAGACCAGTTTGCCGCGCGACTGCACCGCCACCGGCGGCTTGGCGCCGGGCAGCAGCAGGAGCCGGCCGTAGGCCTGGGCCGGCAGCTCGTCCTGCAGCAGGGTCTTGATCCAGGCCTGGGCGCTGGTGTCGCCAGCCAGCACAAAACCGGCGAGTTCGGCCGCGTCGTCCTTGCGCAGCAGCCGCACGGTGCGCCGTTGGCCTTTTTTGCGGTCGGCGTAGCGCAGCACGTCGGCGCCGTCCAGGCCGAGGATGGCCTCCAGCCTGGCCAGCAATTCATCGGGCGGGGCTTCGTGGCCGGCCGCGCGAAACAGCAGGCCGGAGCGCTCGCGGCCCTGGTCGGCCAGCGCGGTGTTGTTGGAAAAAGGCACGCAGCTGGTGAAGGGAAAAGCCGCCATCAGCGGCTTGAGCTGCTCGCGCGCGGCCAGCACCTCGCCGCCCGGCAGCCAGGCCATGGCCAGCAGCGTCCAGGGCATGTCGGCCTTGAGGATCTTGACCGCGGCATGTTTGAGTTCGGGCTGCTTGGACGTGGGGCAGTAGGCCGAGGTGGTGATCGCATTGACGCCGGCCAGCGTGGCACCGCTGGTGGACTGCCCGCTCAGGTATTCCTCGCCCCAGTGCATGGCGATAAAAGCCTGGCTCACCGCCACCTCGGGCGAGGCTTGCAGCGGCACGACGATGGAGCCGCGCTTGGAAGTCACGTAGACCAGGTCGCCGTCTTTCAGCAGGCGGCGCGCCATGTCCTGGGCATTCATCTGCACGGACGGCTCCGCCACATGGCCGAACAGCCGGCCCAGGGTGCCGGTGCGGCTCATGCCGTGCCACTGGTCGCGCAGCCGGCCGGTGGTCAGCGAAAACGGGAAACGCGACTCGCGCGGCTCGGCCACCGGCTTGTAGACGGTGTTGGCAAAACGCGCCTTGCCGTCGGCAGTGGGGAACACACCGTCTTCATAGAGCCGGGCCTTGCCCGCGCTGTCGCCGGGCTTGAAGGGCCACTGCCGCGGCGTTTCCTCGAGCAATGCGTAACTCAGGCCGGTGATGTCCAGGTCGCGGCCGCGGGTGGATTCGCGGTGTTCGTTCCAGATGACTTCCACGCCCAGGGCGGCGTCGCTCAAAGGATAGGGGAAGAGGGTGGTGCGGGGAAGAGGAGGTGGTGCCTCCGGCACTGTCCCCTCTCCCTCAGGGAGAGGGTTCCCCGCCTTCAGCAGCTTTTCCAGCCGCTGCGCGAAGTCCACCACGATGGCCCAGTCATGGCGCGTTTCGCCGGGCGCGGCCACGGCCGGGCGCACGCGGCTGATGCGGCGCTCGCTGTTGGTCACCGTGCCGGTTTTTTCGCCCCAGGTGGTCGCGGGCAGCAGCAGGTCGGCATAGTCGCAGCTCGAGGTGGTGGCAAAAGCCTCCTGCACGATCACCAGTTCGGCGCGCTCCAGCGCGCGGCGCACCGTGGCCTGGTCGGGCATGGACTGGGCCGGGTTGGTGCAGGCAATCCACAAGGCCTTGATCTCGCCATCGGCGGCGGCCTGGAACATCTCGACGGCGGTCCTGCCGGGTTTTTCCGGCACCGAGGGCACGCCCCACAGGGCCGCGATTTCCGCGCGGTGCGCGGGGTTGGCCAGGTCGCGGTGCGCGCTCAGCAGGTTGGCCAGGCCGCCCACCTCGCGCCCGCCCATGGCATTGGGCTGGCCGGTCAGCGAAAACGGCCCCGCGCCGGGCTTGCCGATCTGGCCGGTGGCCAGGTGCAGGTTGATCAGGGCGGCGTTCTTGGCCGTGCCGCTGCTGGACTGGTTCAGGCCCTGGCAGTACAGGCTCAGCGTGGCGGCCGAGGTCGCGAACATCCTGGCGGCGGCCAGCAGGTCTTCCTTTTTGATGCCGCAGGTTTCGGCGACCAGGTCGGGCGTGTAGTCGCGCACCGTGGCCTTGAGCGCGTCAAAGCCCGTGGTGTGCGCGGCGATGTAGGCCGCGTCCGTCCAGCCTTCCCACAGCATGATGTGCAGCATGCCGTTGAACAGCGACACGTCGGTGCCCGGCTGCAGGGGCAGGTAGAGGTCGGCGATCTCGGCCGTGTCGGTGCGGCGCGGGTCGCAAAAAATGATCTTGAGCGCCGGGTTGGCGGCCTTGGCGTCCTCGATGCGCCGGAACAGGATGGGGTGCGCGTAGGCCGTGTTGCTGCCGACGATGAAGATGCACTGCGCATGGTTCACGTCGTCGTAGCAGGCCGGCGGCGCGTCGGCGCCCAGCGTCTGCTTGTAGCCGGCCACCGCGCTGCTCATGCACAGGCGCGAATTGGTGTCGACGTTATTGGTGCCTATCAGGCCCTTGGCCAGCTTGTTGAAGACGTAATAGTCCTCGGTCAGCAACTGGCCTGAAATGTAAAAGCCCACCGCGTCGGGGCCGTGGTCGCGGATGATCTGCGCAAAACTTTCGCTGGCAAAACCCAGCGCGCTGTCCCAGGACACGGGTTTGGCCGCTTCATGGCGGTGCTCGCGCCGCATGGGCTGCAGCAGGCGCGTCTGCCGCGTGACGGACGCCGTCGCCGTCAGCGCCAGCGTCGAGCCCTTGGTGCACAGCCGTCCGAAGTTGGCCGGGTGGTCCGGGTCACCGCGAACACCGGTGATCTCGTCGCCCTGCGATTCGATGATGACACCACAGCCGACACCGCAGTATGGACACGTTGATCGGGTATCAGTCATGAATATTCAGGGAGCCTTCGCGTCTATTCCGGTGATGCGGCTTATGCCGTGTGGGGCGCTTGCACGCTGAAGCTTTCGTCGCCCAGGGCGCCGCTGGTTGCACCAGGCCCAGCGCGGGGCGGTTGCAAATCCAGTGCCAGGGTGGCCAGCTCGGTGGCGTCCAGAAACACCTGGCCGGCATCCACCTTGCAGCTGAAGCTGGGCGTGCAGCCTTCGTCGGGCTGCTTGGCGCAGCCGTCGGCCAGGCCTATCGTCCAGTTGTGCAGGGGGCAGGCCACGCTGGTGCCAAACACAATGCCCTGCGACAGCGGGCCGCCCTTGTGCGGGCAGCGGTCCAGCAGTGCAAACACCTGGTCCTGGTCATTGCGGAACACGGCCACATCAATACCTTTGGCGCGTGAGACACGGCGCGAGCCGAGCACCGGGATGTCGGTGACCAGGCAGATTTTTTTCCATTCAGACATAGTGATCTCTCAATTCAGGCTTGGACGGGCAACCGGTCAGGCGGGTGTGAGTTTTTCGAACTGGCGGGCGTCCACAGACGCTTCTTTCAGGTCGAACCAGGGGTCCGGTTCGCCGTCGAGCGCGAACTGGAGCTGCTCCCACAGCGCCTTGCGGCCTTCGTGGTCTTCCAGGATGCGCTTCTTGACATAGTCCAGGCCCACGCGGTTCACGTAGTGCACCGTGCGCTCCAGGTACCAGCCTTCCTGGCGGTAGAGCTCGCAGAAGGCGCCGGTGTATTCGAGCACCTCCGCGGCGGTCTTGAGCTTGGTGAAGAAGTGGGCCACTTCCGTCTTGATGCCGCCGTTGCCGGCGATGTACATTTCCCAGCCCGAATCGACGCCTATGATGCCGACGTCCTTGATGCCTGATTCAGCGCAGTTGCGCGGGCAGCCGCTGACGGCGAACTTCACCTTGTGCGGCGCGTACATGCGCCACATCGCGCGCTCCAGGTCCTTGCCCATCTGCGTGCTGTCCTGCGTGCCCATGCGGCACCATTCGCTGCCCACGCAGGTCTTCACCGTGCGCAAGGCCTTGGCATAGGCGTGGCCGGAGGGCATGCCGATGTCCTTCCAGACGTTTTGCAGGTCCTCTTTTTTCACGCCCAGCAAATCGATGCGCTGGCCGCCGGTGACCTTGACGGTCGGTATCTTGTATTTGTCCACCGCGTCGGCGATGCGGCGCAGTTCGCTGGCCGTGGTCTCGCCGCCCCACATGCGCGGAATGACGCTGTAGGTGCCGTCTTTCTGGATGTTGGCGTGGCTGCGCTCGTTGATGAAGCGGCTTTGCGGGTCGTCCTTGGCCTGTTTGGGCCAGGTGCTGATCAGGTAATAGTTGACGGCCGGGCGGCAGCTGGCGCAGCCGTTGGGCGTCTTCCACTCCATGAATTTGAAGACCTCGGAAATGGACAGCAGCTTGTTGGCGCGGATGGCGTCGCGCACCGCCTGGTGGCCGTGGTCGGTGCAAGCGCACATGGCCTTGAGCTTGGGCGTGGCCGAGTAGTCGCCGCCGGCCGTGAACATCAGGATCTGCTCGACCAGGCCGGTGCAGGAGCCGCAGGAGGCGCTGGCCTTGGTGTGCTTGCGCACTTCGTCGAGCGTGAACAGGCCTTTTTCCTTGATGGCCTTGCAGATGGTGCCCTTGTTGACGCCGTTGCAGCCGCAGACTTCCGCGTCGTCGGCCATCAGCGCGGCCTTGTTCTGGCCCTCATGGCCCGCGTCGCCGAGGTTGGACTCGCCGAAGATCAGCTTGTCGCGGATGTCGCTGACGCTGCGGCCGTCGCGCAGCAGCTTGAAGTAGTAACTGCCGTCCACCGTGTCGCCGTAGAGGCAGGCGCCGACCAGCTTGTCGTCTTTGATGACCAGCTTTTTATAGACGCCGCCGAAGGGATCGCTCATCACGATTTCCTCGGTGCCCTCGCCGCCCATGAACTCGCCGGCGCTGAACAGGTCAATGCCCGTGACCTTGAGCTTGGTGGAGGTCAGCGAACCCGAATAGCGGCCTATGCCGAACTGTGCCAGGTGGTTGGCCGCGACCTTGGCCTGCTCGAACAGCGGCGCGACCAGGCCGTAGGCGATGCCGCGGTGCGCCGCGCATTCGCCCACCGAGTAGATGCGCGCGTCGGTGACGGTCTGCATGGTGTCGTTGACGACGATGCCCCTGTTGCAGTGCAGGCGCATGGATTCGGCCAGCTGGGTGTTGGGGCGTATGCCCACCGCCATGACCACGAGGTCGGTGGCCACTTCGCTGCCGTCCTTGAACTTGATGGACTTCACGCGGCCTTCCTCGTTGCCGGTGAGCTCCTGGGTCTGCGCGCCTATCAGGAACTTGAGGCCGCGGTCTTCCAGCGATTTCTGCAGCAGCTTGCCCGCCACGTCGTCGAGCTGGCGCTCCATCAGCCAGGGCATGACGTGCACCACGGTGACTTCCATGCCGCGCAGCATCAGGCCGTTGGCCGCTTCCAGGCCCAGCAGGCCGCCGCCGATGACCACGGCCTTCTTGTATTTCTCGGAGGCCTCGATCATCGCGTTGGTGTCGGCGATGTCGCGGTAGGCGATCACGCCCTGCAGATCCTTGCCCGGCACCGGCAGGATGAAGGGGTTGGAGCCGGTGCACATCAGCAGGCGGTCGTATTCCTCTTCGGTGCCGTCCTCGGCGCGCACGATGCGTTTGACGCGGTCGACTTCCACCACTTTTTTGCCGGCATGCAGCGTGATGTGGTTGTCCTTGTACCAGTCCCAGGAGTTCAGCACGATCTCATCCAGCGTCTGCTCCCCGGCCAGCACCGGCGACAGCAGGATGCGGTTGTAGTTGGGATGGGGCTCGGCGCCGAAGACCGTGATGTCGTACAGGTCGGGGGCGACCTTGATCAGCTCTTCCAGGGTGCGCACGCCGGCCATGCCGTTTCCGACCATTACCAGTTTTGATTTTTTCATGGGGCTACTCCAGGGGATTCAGTGTTTCTAGGTGCAAACGTCATGCCACGGCCATGCCGCGCAGGTCGCGCAGGCACGCGTCCACGCGGCTTGTCAGAGGGTGCAAGCCTGTCTGGCTTGCCGGAAACTGGATGAAATTCATGATGCTCTCTCCCGGTCAACAGGGATCCGGGCCGTTGACCCGGTATGAGGCACACCATTACGCACGTCGTTGTGCGCAGGACCCGCAGTGCATTCGCTAAGGTCGGGCGCGTCGTTACGCCCGCGATAGGCAATGCAAAACTTGTGCCATATCATTGGCCTGTATGCCGCACCCTGGATTCGCAGCCGGCGCGTGGCGCGCGACTTGCATCCTCGCCAGCCTTGTTTCCCTCCCAAGCTATTGATTTATATGACTTCCGCACTGGTAAACCTGAACGGCCCCGCCGGCGCCCACCCGCTGGTCTCCGACCTGGAGGCGGCCGGCATCCAGGTCCTGGGGGTGCTCCACGAGCGCAGCAAACTGGTGCAGGAAGTGCTGCGCCAGGCGCCCGACGTGCTGGTTTGCCATGACGCGCTGCCCGATGAGGCCTTGTTCAAGCTCTTGCAGGTGGTCGGCGAGACTGCGCCTTGCCCTGTCATGGTGTTCACCAGCGACAGCGATGCCGAAAAAATCACGCGCGCCACCGAGGTGGGTGTGCATGCCTATGTGGTCAACGGCTACAGCCCGCAGCGCCTGCGGCCGCTGATCCACCTGGCCCAGGCCCGCTTCAGGCGCGAGCAGGCCCTGCAGGGCGAAATGCGGGACATTGCCGGCCGCCTCGAGGAGCGCAAGGTGGTGGACCGCGCCAAAGGCATCCTGATGCGCGCCCGCCAGATGTCCGACGACGACGCCTTCCAGATCCTGCGCACCGCCTCCATGCACACCAACCAGCGCCTGGGCCAGGTGTCGCAGCACATCATCCATTCGGCCCGTTTTGCCGAAGACGTCAACCGCTCGGGCCAGCTGCGCATGCTGTCGCAGCGCCTGGTCAAGCTGGCGCTGCTGCGGCTGGCGGGCGTGCAGTCCGAGCGCGTGGCGCAATTGCTCGCGGAGTCGGTGCAGCGCATAGACGCCAATATCGCCGCCCTCGGCAAAAGCCTGTCCAAGCCCACGTTTGGCGACCTGCTGGGGCAGGTGAGCCTGACCTGGGCGCGCCTGAAGCCCACCCTGGAGGAAAGCCGGGCGGCCGGCGAGATGGCGCACCTGGACGAACTGGCCGAGCTGCTGCTGCAGGAAGCCGAGCGCATGACCGCCATCCTTGAAAGCGCCGGCGCCATGCCGCCGCTGCAGATGCTGAACCTGGCCGGCCGCCAGCGCATGCTGAGCCAGCGTTTCGCGAAATACGCCTTGCTGCAGGTCCTGGGCGGCACGGCCTCGCAGCGCAGTGAAGCGGGCATGGCCGAATCGCAGGCGGCTTTCGAGAAGGCGCTGCAATACCTCAACGACATCCCGCTGACCAGCCGGGAGATCCGCGAGTCCCTGGACAAGGCCGCCGCGGGCTGGGCACAGATGCGCGCCGGCGCCGCCGGCATCGCCAAGGGCAAGGATGCCAAGCGGCTGGAAGGCCTGGCCACCGCCAGCGAAGAGCTGCTGGACGTGTTCGAGCAGCTCTCGGTGCAGTATGAGCGCAGCATGCAGATGCTCGTCGGTTAGGGCGCCAGTCCGGTGCATGCTGCAATGCACCAATATCGGGCATTGAACTTGCTTACATTGGTGCATGGCATTTGATCTGGACATTGGCTTCGCCACGCTGGCGGGCCGTAAAAACAGCAACGAGGATTTCTGCGCGGCGATGCTGCCCGAGCCGGGGCAGGAGGGCATGGGCTCCATCGTGGCGGTGGCCGATGGCGTGAGCACCGGCGGCATGGGCCGGGAAGCCGCGCAAACCACGGTCACCAGCCTGGTCCGCGACTACTACGGCACGCCCGAAACCTGGGACACCACGGTGGCGCTGGACCGCATCATCGGCGCGCAGAACGCCTGGCTGGCCGGCATCAACCGGCGGCGCCAGCCGGCCGTGGGCCTGACCACCCTCACGGCGCTGGTGCTGCGCGGGCAGTCCTACACCCTGGCGCATGTCGGCGATTCACGGGCTTATCTGCTGCGCAGCGGTGCGCTGCAGCAGCTCACGCACGACCATGCGGTCAACCATCCCGACTTCAGGCACCAGCTGCTGCGCTCGGTGGGCGCCGAAGACCATGTGGTGGTCGACTACATGCAGGGCGACCTGCAGGTGGGCGATGTGTTTGTGCTCGTCACCGACGGCGTGCACGGCGTTTTACGCGATGCGCGGCTGCGGGATTTTGCCGGTCTGCAGGAGGAGGGCGGCTCCCAGCTGGCCAGCCAGGGCCTGGTCGACGCCGCCCTGGCCGCCGGCAGCAACGACAACCTGACGGCTGTGGTGGTGCGCGTGCGCGGCCTGCTCGACGCCACCCTGCAGGACGTGAGCCGTATTGCGCAAACCCTGCCGGTGCCGCCCAGGCTCAAGGTCGGCGACGTGATCGACGGCCTGGTCGTGACCGCAAAAGTGGCCGACAACGAAATCCATGTGCTGTACCAGGTGCGCGACCCGGCCACGCGTGTGCTTTACGCCCTCAAGGCGCTGAACCCCGCGAGGTCCCACGACGGCGAGGAGCGCGCCATGCTGGCACACGAGGCCTGGCTGGCCCTGCGCATGCAGTCGGGCCCGGCGGCGGGGCATCTGGTGAGGCTTCATGAAAGCCCGCCGGCCGGCCAGGAGCGCAGCGCTTTTTACCTGCTGTACGACTGGCACAGCGGCGAGACGCTGCAGCAGTTGCTGGAACGCGGCCACAAATTCAGTGTGGAACAGGTGCTGGGCGCGGCCACCCAGGCGGCGCGCGCACTGGGCCGGCTGCACCGCCAGTGCGTGATCCACCGCGACGTCAAACCCGCCAACCTGCACCAGGGCGAAGACGGCGTGCTGCGCCTGCTGGACCTGGGCGTGGCCCTCAGCGGGCGCGAGCCCGAAGCCATGCGCAAGCTGCACGCCGGCACCCCCAGCTTCATCAATCCCGAGCAATGGGGCTTCAGCGCCACAGGCAGCGATGGGCCCGAGGAATTGCCCGACGCGCAAAGCGACCTGTTCGCGCTGGGCGTCACCCTGTACCAGCTGCTGACCGCCAGGCTGCCCTACGGCGAGGTGCTGCCTTACCAGGCCGGCCGCTACTACCGCGACCCGGTGGCACCCAGCCGCATCAACCCCGAAGTGCCGATCTGGCTGGACCACGTGGTGCTCAAGGCCGTGTCCCGCGACAAGCGCCGCCGCTTTGAAACCGCCGAAGAGCTGTTGCTGGCGCTGGAGCGGGGTGCTTCGCGGCCGCTGACCGCGCCGCAGGGGACGCCCTTGATTGAGCGGGATCCGGTGATGCTGTGGAAGTTGTTGTTGGCGGTTAGTGTGGTGGTGAATTTGTTGTTGATTTATTGGTTGTTGTTTTTGCCTCGCTGAGGGCGGCTGGCCGGGTCTTGCTCCGGCTTGCGCGCTCTTGCCCTTTGCTGAGGCTTGCTGGCCGGGTCTCGCCCCGGCGGGCGAGGCACTTTTATCGAAACCCGCAAAGCGGGTTTTCTTTGTTCGCCAAAGGCGCGCTACGCGCGCGGGGTTTGCTCACTTCGCGCAGCGAAGTTACGCAAACACCAAAAGTACCCAAAAGAAAGGCGACCCGCAGTCTGGGTCCCTCCGCTGCGCTACGGGCAACCTGCGGTGCTCGACTACGGCGGGGTCTCGCGCAAACTCGCTTCGCTCAGACAAGCGCGATCCCTGATCCGCCTACGTCTGCGCTGCTCGGCCCAGCCAGGACGGGGCAATCGGGAGCGGGGACAGAAAACCAAGAAGACGAATACAAACAAGGACACGCCATGGCGTGTCCTTGTGGTTTTTGGTGTTGGTATTTTTTCTCCCACCCCTTGTGTATGCGCCGAGGAGCGGAGGGCCAGACGGATAAGGGCTGGCGTTGTCTGAGCGAAGCGCAGCGTAGCGAGTTTAGCCAGACCCCGGCTGGACCGAGCACCGCAGGTTGCCCGCAGCGAAGCGGAGGGACGCAGACACCAGGGTCGCCTTTCTTTTGCTTACTTTTCTTTGGCGAAGCAAAGAAAAGTGAGTTGCCGCCGGGCAACCCCGGCCAGCAGCTCTCAGCAGGAAGCGCACAAGCCGGAGCAAGAACCGGCCCTCTCACGCGCCGCGAGCACGACCCCCCTTCTCAGCCCATGTCCGTGTCCACCGAATCTGCATAACCCTCAACATCACCAGCATCCCCAAAGCCAAAGCCGCAAAAAAGAAGAACCCCCACATATAGGTCCCGGCATATTGTTTGGAGATGCCCATGGCGTTGGGCACCAGGCCGCCGCCCAGGGCGCCTATTTCGCCGATCATGGAGCCGGCGACCGCGGTGGCCAGGGGCCAGCGCAGGGGCACGAGCTGGAAGAGGGCGCCGTTGCCTGCGCCCAGGGCGGCGAAGCACAGCATCACCAGCAGCGTGGTGGCGGCCAGGGAGCCGCCGGCCAGGCCGCAGGCGATCAGCGTGCCGGCGATGGTGAGCAGCACCACGCTCAGGGTGTTGACGCCGCCCCAGCGGTCGGAAATCCAGCCGCCGAAGATGCGCAGCGCCGCACCCATGAAGGCCGCCAGCATGGACAACTGGCCTGCCTGCACCTTGCTGACGCCGAACTGGTCGTAGTAGTAGGAGGGCAAAAACGTGGCCAGGCCTATGAAGCCGCCGAAGCTCACGGCGTAGATCAGGCTGAAGGCCCAGCCGTCTTTCTCGAACAGGCAGGCGACGTGCTCGCGCAGCGAGGCGTGGCTGTCCACGTCGTCGGGCTCCTTGGCAAAAAGAATCATCGCGATCAGGGGCAGCAGCATGGCCACGGCGGCAATGCCGTAAACCGACTGCCAGCCGAAGCGCTGCGCCAGCGCGGGCGCGACGAGCACCGAGACGGCGGTGCCCACATTGCCGGCGCCGACCAGGCCCATGGCCAAACCCTTGTAGCGCGGCGGAAAGGAGCCCGAGCCCAGGCTCAGCGCGACGCCGAAGCTGGCGCCGGCAATGCCCAGCAGCACGCCCATGGCCAGCAGGCTGCTGTAGGAGTCGACGATGAAATAGCCGAACAGCAGGGCCACCATGATCAGGCCCATTTCCACCAGCGTGGCGTTCTTGCGGCCTATGTACTGGGCCAGCACGCCCAGCGGAAAGCGCATCAGCGCGCCGGCGAAGATGGGCACTGAGAGCATCACGCCCTTTTGGGTGGGCGAAAGGTTGTAGGTTTCCGAGATGAAGGGGGCCATGGCCCCGTTCATGACCCAGATGCAACATGAGAAGGCGAAGTAAAAAAACGCCGCGCCCAGCGTGGGTGCGTGACCGGCCTTGAGAAAATTACGGAACCCCGCCATGGTGCAAACTCTTTCTGTGAAATGGTTGACTCACAGAATCAGTGCGAAAAGCGTGCCACCTTGGGGCGTGCAAAACGCACCCTTGAAGCGCGGTTTTGGCCCGGGTTTCCGTTTATTTTGGTGCGCCGCACAAAATTCGTGCACCCAGGCGGGGGTTCAGCTCAGTTCTTGCGGTCCATGTCGACGCAGACCATGGCCGAATAGTGGTTCCAGCGCAGCGTGATGACGTAAGGGCGGGTGCGCACCCTGGCCTTCATGCCCTGCGTGCCCTGCATCTTGACGGGTACCGAAATCTGCAGCTCGGAGCCCAGGGCTTTACGTGCGTTGCCGGCCAGCGTGTTGGCGATCTCGCCCACGGCATCCAGCAGGTTGCCGTCGCTGAGGTCGGTCTCGTGCTGCAGCAGCAAAATTTCACGTACCAGCTTGCCCGGCATGGAGACCATCACATGGCCGTTGTGGCTGCCCGAAAAGGCCACGATGCCGTTGAATTCAAAACCCTCGATATCGCCCGAGCCGAGGTAGGCCGAGGTGATCTGCGGCTCCTGCCGGGTGGTGACTTTCAGGTAGTGCCGGATCGAGTCGACAAACAGCTTGAGGTCGTTTTCGTTGAGTGTGGCCATGGCAGCCCTCCTTAGCGCATGTCGGCGATGTCGAGCAATGCCATCTGCAGCTCTTCATCGGTGAAGGGTTTGGCGACGAAGCCGCGTGCGCCCAGCTTGAGCGCCTGGATGGCCGTCGATTTGTCGCTGAGCGCGCTGACCACGAGGATCTTGACGGCCGGGTCCAGCTTGAGCAGCGCGGAAATGCATTCGATGCCGTCCATCTCGGGCATGGTCAGGTCCATGGTGACGACTTCCGGCCGGGTTGCCCGGGCCAGCCGCACGGCTTCGTTGCCGTTCCTGGCCAGGCCCGCGAGCACGATGCCCTTGATGCCGCCGTTTTGCACCACACGCGAGATGCGGGTGCGGATCATGTTGGAGTCGTCAACAATCAGCAATCGCATGGTGAGCCTCCTTGGGGGTTGGGATTGTTGGGAATGTTGGGGATGGAGTCATGTGGGGCGGCCTCAGGAAAACACGACCCGGAACTCGGTGTGCTGGCCGGGCGTGCTCGACAGCAGCAGTCGCGCGCCCAGGCTTTGCACATTGGCCTGCACCAGGTCCAGGCCGACACCGCGGCCGGCATGCCGCGACGCCATGCCGGCGGTCGAAAAACCGGGCTTGAAGATGTTCGCGACGATCTGTTTGTCGCTGAAACTCTGCAGCTGCTCGGCGTTGTACCAGCCCAGCTCCAGCAGGCGGCGGCGAACGTCGGCGGCGTTGAGGCCGGCGCCGTCGTCGCGAACCGTGAGCTGCCATTGGCCGGCTTCGTCAGGGCCCAGTGCCACGCTGAGCTGGCCTTCGGCGGGTTTGCCGGCGGCCTGCCGCGCGGCCGGGGCTTCCACCCCGTGCACCACGGCATTGCGCAGCAGCTGGATGGCGATCTCGCGCACCAGGCCCATCTTGGCCGGCGGTATTTCCGGCGCGCCGGCCATGCGCACATCGGCCTTCACGCGTTTGCCGCAGTCCGTGGCCACCTCGATGGCCAGCCGGGTGAGCGCGGCATGCAGGTCTTGCGGCGAATCGACTTGCCGGGACGCCGCGTCCTCGCCCGCGCGCTTCTGGCCCAGGGCCTTGAAGGCGCCCACCTTGGAGAGCAGGTCTTCCAGCGGCAAGGGCAGGGCCAGCAGGGCGTCGCCGGTGGCCGCGCCGCTGTCCTTGAGTTTTTGCAGTTCACTCTCGAACTGGTGGGCCAGCGTGGCCAGGATTTCCAGGCCCAGCGAGGCGGCGTCGCCCTTGAAGGCATGGATGCGGCGGTAGGCGCCGTCCACGGCCTTGAGCACCTGGACCTCGGAGGCGGCCGAGGAGGTGCTGCGCAGCAGGTCGTTGACCTCGAGCAGCGAAGCCTCGGCGCGCTCGACGAAGGCCCGCATCATGGCCGGCTCGGTCTCGAAGGCCTTGAGCATCATGGACAGCTCTTTTTGCGAGCGCTGGCGTTCGCCCGCGAGCCTGGCCTGCAGTTCGACCTTTTGTGTGATGTCCTGCACGGTGACCAGCAGGTGCCGTACGGTGGCGCCGTCCTGCACCCGGTTGAAATGAAAGGACAGGTAGCGGGTGGTCTGCTGGCCCAGGCGGTTGGTAACGGTGAGCTCCACTTCCGAAAGCGGGTTGATGCCCTGGACCAGCTGTTCCTTCACATGCGGGGAGAACAGCAGCTCCACATAGTCGCGCGCATCGGTGAGGGCCTTGAGGGACACCATCGTGGACAGCACCTCAAAGAAATTCTGCCCCGGCGCCAGCGTCTTGCCGAACAGCAGGTGGGTGGAGCGGGACAGCTGCGAGCCCAGCTGGTGCCCCGGCGTGAGCAGGAACAGGCCTTCGCGCACACTCGCGAGGATTTCGCGGTTTTCCTCGGTCGCCGCCTCGATCGCCGCGTCGGAGGTTTTCAGCCGGCGCAAAAACTTGAACAGGATGAAGGCGAAGTTCAGCAGGGCCAGCACGATGCCGCCGGTTTGCACCATGCGCAGCACGCTGGCGCGCGATGCGCCTATCTGCTGCGTTTCGGTCACGAAGTCGTTGGCCGCGCTGAGCAGCTGGCTGTTGTTGGCCTGGCTGTAGGCCAGCGCGGCGGCCAGCTCCTGCTGCGTGAAGTTGTCGCCGCTCAGCAAGGGCTGGAGCAGGGCGAAGTAGGGTTTCCACAGGGCTTCCACCTTCTCTTCAAGCTCGCGGCCGCGGCTGGATGTCACGGGGTGCAGGTAAACCGGTTTGCCGTCGCCGCCGGGAATCGTTCCGCCTTCGCGAAAAGCCACCTGCGAGATCTGGAATATCTTGGCGCCGGCGCGTAGCTCCGCCAGGGTTTCGGGCTTGTAGAAAAGCCCGGCGGCGCGCGTGGCGTCAAGCTCCAGCAGGGTGCGCGCGACGCGTTGCGACACATAACGCTGGCGGCCCGACAGGTTGATGGCCACGGTGTCCTGGTCGATCTTGAACGAGGTGTAGAAGTTCAGCACCAGCACCCCGAGGTCGAACAGCAGGAAGAAGGCCACCGCGATGATGATTTCGCGGTATTTGCCGAACAGGCCGGGGCCGGCTTTGCGTGCGGGCCGGGCGGCCGCGATCCTGTCGGCGCCTTGGACTGGCAAAACTGCAGACATGAAAACCTCCCTTGTGCGAACTTGCGAAACGGTTATCCCGTTCTCTTGCGATGCGGCCGCCTGCCGGTTCTCCGGCAGCCCCGGTATCAGGCTGCTTTTTCGACGTGGCCCTGGCGCGTATAAAGAAAATCGATCACGGCCTTGCGGTAGCCCAGGTAGCGAATGTCCTCGGCCAGCGCCACGCGCGAGCGGGGCCGCGGCAACTCGACCTGCAGCACCTCGCCAATCGTGGCCGAGGGGCCGTTGGTCATCATCACGATGCGGTCGGAGAGCAGCACCGCTTCATCGACGTCGTGGGTCACCATCACCACCGTGCTTTGCGTGGTGGCCACGATCTGCAGCAGCTCGTCCTGCAGCTTGGCGCGGGTCAGCGCGTCCAGCGCGCCGAAGGGTTCGTCGAGCAGCAGCACCTTGGGCTCCATGGACAGGGCGCGCGCGATGCCGACGCGCTGCTTCATGCCGCCCGAGATTTCGCCGGGGCGCTTTTGCGCCGCCGCGCTGAGCCCGACCATGGCCAGCGCCGCATCGGTGCGGGCCTTGAGTTGGGCCTTGTTTTCGGTGGCCGAGAACACGCGCTCGACGGCCAGGTAGACGTTTTCGAAGCAGGTCAGCCAGGGCAGCAGCGAGTGGTTCTGGAACACCACGGCGCGCTCCGGGCCGGGCCCGGCGATTTCGCGGTTGGCGCACAGCAGGCTGCCTTCGGTGGGCGTCGTCAGGCCGGCGATCAGGTTCAGCAGGGTGGACTTGCCGCAGCCCGAGTGGCCTATCAGCGCGACGAACTCGCCCTTGGCGACCGTCAGGTTGATGTTCTGCAGCGCGCGGAACGGCCCCTTGCGGGTCTTGAAGGTCTGCTCGACGCCCTGGATTTCGATGTACTTGGTGGTGAAGGATGTCATGGCGGGGCTCCTGGGGCTTAGTTCTTGACTTCTTCGAAGGTGAAGGCCGTGGCCAGCTTGATCAGCGCGAACTCCAGCACCAGGCCGACGATGCCGATCACGAAGATCGCGATGATGATGTTCTTGACGTTGAGGTTGTTCCACTCGTCCCAGACCCAGAAGCCGATGCCGACGCCGCCGGTCAGCATCTCGGCCGCGACGATCACCAGCCAGGCGGTGCCCACGGCCAGGCGCACGCCGGTCAGCATGTAGGGCAGCACGGCGGGAAAGAGGATCTTGGTGACGATCTTCCATTCGCTGAGATTGAGCACGCGCGCCACGTTCATGTAGTCCTGCGGCACGCGCTGCACGCCGACGGCGGTGTTGATGATCATGGGCCAGATCGAGCAGATGAAGATGGTCCAGATGGCGGCCGGGTTGGCGCCCTTGAAGACCAGCAGCCCTATCGGCAGCCAGGCCAGCGGCGAGACCGGGCGCAGCAGGCTGATCAGCGGGTTGAACATGCGGCTCAGGAAATTGAAGCGACCGATCATGAAGCCGACGGGGATGCCGACAACAGCCGCCATGCCGAAGCCCATGGCCACGCGCTTGAGCGAGGACAGCACGTTCCAGCCCACACCCTGGTCGTTGGGGCCCTTGCTGTAGAACGGGTCGCTGAAGATCTGCGCCGCCTGCAAGAGGGTGTCCTTGGGAGACGGGATGCTGCCGCCCGTGCCCATGAACACCAGCTCCCAGACCAGCGCCAGCAGGCCCAGGCCCAGCAGCGGCGGCAGCACGGCCAACCAGAGAAACGAGGCATCCCAGGGCGCGCGGGCCGGCATGGCGGGGGCTGCAGCCTGCGCCGCGGGGGGAGTGGTAGAGGTGTTTGTCATGTTGTGGGTAGCCGCCAATGGGGCAGGGCCGGCATCCCTGGCTTTGGGTTTGTCGCCGCCGCGGGCCGCGGGCGCGGCCTCGAGCGGGTTGTGGAATACGGCACTGACCATGGCGTGACCTCTTTGCGTGGGGTGGAAGGTTCTGTGGATGGGTGGCGGGCGCGGGCTCAGGCCTGGAGCTTGAAGCTGTCGGCGTACTTTTTCGGGTCCTTGCCGTCCCAGACGGCGCCGTCCATCAGCTTGCTGCTGCGCATGACGTCCTTGGGGACGCTGGCCTTGGCGGCGGTGGCGGCCTGTTTGTAGACATCGATCTGGTTGATCTTTTTGGCGATGCCCAGGTAGTCCGGGTGCTCCTTGATCAGGCCCCAGCGCTTGTGCTGCGTGAGGAACCACATGCCGTCGGAGAGGTAAGGGAAGGTGACCGCGCCGTCGTTGTAGAACTTCATGTAGTTGGGGTCGTCCCAGGTCTTGCCCATGCCGTTCTGGTAGCGGCCCAGGATGCGCTGGTTGATCGCGTCGACGCTGGTGTTGACGTAGCTCTTGTCGGCCACGGTCTCGGCCATCTTGTTCTTGTTCGTGAGGCTGGCGTCAATCCACTTGCCGGCCTCGATGATGGCGGCGGTCACGGCGCGCGCCGTGTTGGGGTATTTCTGCACGAATTCCGCGGTGGTGCCCAGCACCTTTTCGGGATGGTCCTTCCAGATGTCCTGGGTGGTCACGGCGGTCACGCCTATGCCGTCGATGATGGCGCGGTGGCCCCAGGGCTCGCCGACGCAGTAGCCGTCCATATTACCCACGCGCATATTGGCCACCATTTGCGGCGGCGGCACGGTGATGACTTTGGCGTCCTTCATCGGATTGATGCCGTTGGCGGCCAGCCAGTAGTAAAGCCACATGGCGTGGGTGCCGGTGGGGAAGGTCTGGGCGAAGGTGTATTCGCGCTTGTCGCTGGCCATCAGCTTGGCCAGGCCGGCGCCGTCCACCGCGCCCTTGTCGGCGAGCTTCTTGGACAGCGTGATCGCCTGGCCGTTGTTGTTGAGCGTCATCAGCACGGCCATGTCTTTCTTGGGGCCGGCCGTGCCCATGTGCACGCCGTAGACCAGGCCGTAGAGCACGTGGGCGAAGTCCAGTTCGCCGTTGACCAGCTTGTCGCGCACGCCGGCCCAGCTGGCTTCCTTGGTCGGGATGATTTTGACGCCGTACTTCTGGTCTATGCCCAGCACCGAGGCCATCACCACCGAGGCGCAGTCGGTCAGGGGGATGAAGCCGATTTTGACTTCCTTTTTCTCCGGTGCGTCCGATCCCTGGGCGTACACGGCGGCGCGCAGGGCGGGGTTGATGCCCACGGCGCCCACGGCGGCGGCCTGCAGCACGGTACGGCGTGTCAGCGAAGATTTCAGTAGTTCAGTCATGTGATCGGCTCCAGCTAGGTAAAAACAAACGACAAAAACAAAAAAGGCGCTCGACCCGGGCAACACGTTGAACGTGATGCAGGGTGCGAACGCCTTTGTTCCTTGGGGCACCACACACTTCGTCGTTGAAGTGCTGTGCCGTATGGCCATCCTTGGCCGGTGCTTAGGGCATTGCAAAAGCTGTGCCAGGAGGTGGCTAGCGTTGCCGAAAGCCTTGTTCTACAGAGTGGGGATGCCGGGAAATTTCCCGTTGTGAGCCCCCAGCTCGAAGGCTCTGAACAGGCGCTACGGGGCGGGATGCCAAAACGGCGGGGCGTGTTGTGCGCACCTAATTTGTGCGCTGCACCAATTGAGGGTGGCCGGGGCGGCCCGGCCGGCGGATCAGCCCAGCAGGTCCAGGGCGTCCAGCATGCGCTGGGCCACCTCGCCCAGGCGCAGGCCTTTGTCCATGGCGGCCTTGCGCAGCTTTTCGTAGGCGGCCTGCTCGGACAGCCCCTGGCGCTGCATCAGCATGCCTTTGGCCCGGTCTATGACTTTTCGCTCGTGCAGCTCGGTCTTGGCGTGCGCCAGTTCCTTTCGCAGGCCTTGCTCATGCTCAAAGCGCGCCATGGCCACGTCCAGGATGGGGCGAATGCGGTCGGGCGAGAGCCCTGCCACCACGTAAGCCGATACGCCGGCCGCAACGGCATCCTTGACGTGGCTGGTGTCGTTGTCATTGGTGAACAGCACAATGGGCCGCCGCGCGTCCCGCGTCGCCATCACCACATGTTCCAGGGAGTCGCGCGCCTCGCTTTCGGCGTCCACGATGATCATGTCGGGCTGCAGCTGCGCCAGGCGTTCGTCCAGAAAGGTGTCGGCCGGCAGCACCGCGACGATGTTGTAACCGTTTTCGAGCAAGCCTATGCGCAGCTGGCGCGAGCGCTCGGCGAGCTCCCGCGCATGGTCGTCAGCGGACGCGGACTCCAGGAGGTCCGGTGCGATGATGACCAGGCGCAGGGATTGTGACGGCGTCATGGGAAAACTCGTGCAAGAACTGTGCCCCTGACGGCTCCGCGGCCCTGCTGGTGTGGGGAGTTCTCTCCAAACCTTACACTTCGAAGATGAGAGTCTTAGGTATCGAATCGAGTTGTGATGAAACCGGCGTGGCGCTGGTGGATGCCAGCGGTGCCGGTGTGCCGCGCCTGCTGTCGCATGCGCTGTACAGCCAGATCGCCATGCACCAGGCCTATGGCGGCGTGGTGCCTGAGCTGGCCAGCCGCGACCACATACGCCGTGTATTGCCCCTGACGCAGCAGGTGATGGCGCAGGCGCGCAGCAGCCTGGCGCAAGTGGATGTGGTGGCTTACACGCGCGGGCCCGGGTTGGCCGGCGCGCTTCTGGTGGGGGCCGGGGTGGCTTGCTCGCTGGCGGCGGCACTGGGCAAGCCGGCCATGGGGGTGCACCACCTGGAAGGCCATTTGCTCTCGCCCTTCCTGAGCGCCGACCCGCCCGAGTTTCCCTTCGTCGCGCTGCTGGTGTCGGGCGGCCACACCCAGCTGATGCGGGTGGACCGGGTAGGCAGCTACGAGCTGCTCGGTGAAACCATTGACGATGCGGCCGGAGAGGCCTTTGACAAGTCGGCCAAGCTCATGGGCCTGCCTTATCCGGGCGGCCCGCACTTGGCTAAGCTGGCTGAAGGGGGCGATGGCGCGGCCTTCAAGCTGCCGCGGCCCCTGCTGCACAGCGGTGACCTCGATTTTTCCTTTGCCGGGCTCAAGACCGCGGTGCTGACGCAGGCCAAAAAACTGGGGCCAGACCTGGAAAGCCGCAAGGCCGACCTGGCGGCGGCCACGCAGGCGGCGATTGTGGAAGTGCTGGTCAAAAAATCACTGGCGGCGATGGCCCAGACCGGGCTCAAGCGCCTGGTGGTGGCCGGTGGCGTGGGTGCCAATGCGCTGCTGCGCAGCCAGCTCAATGCCGTGTGCAAGCAACGCGGCATTCGCGTGCATTACCCTGAACTGCATTTGTGCACCGACAACGGCGCGATGATTGCGCTGGCGGCCGGCATGCGGCTGCAGGCGGGGCTGGAAACGCTGCAGCGCGGCTACACCTTTGACGTGAAGCCGCGCTGGGAATTGGCCCCCACGGTCGCTCGCTCCGCGTAGCTTCCTGCCCCCCGAGGGGGTCGCTGCGCCTGCGGCCCGGCAAAGCCGGTTCCGCGGCCCTGGCTGGCAGGGACGGATGCCCGGCTTGATTGGTGATTACTGGATGTCGAGGTGCGTGACGTTGCTCACCGGAACCTTCTTGCCCAGCGTCAAGGTCAGCACGCCGTTCTCGAGCTTGGCCGAGCTGTTGGCGGTGTCGATTTCCAGCGGGAAGCGCCAGGCGGCCTTGACCTTGCGGGGCGCGTCTTCCTTGCTGGCCACGCGGACCACATCGCCTTCGATGCCGATGTCCAGGTGTTCGCGGGCCAGACCCGGAACGTCGAGTTGCAGGGTGTAGGCTTTTTCCTGGTCTTCCACGCTGGCAGACTTGGCGGCGCCGGCATCAGAGAGCGAAGAGAAGGTGTCGTTGAGGAATTTTTCCAGGGCGCCGTTGCTCACGACGGGCGCGTAGTGGCGATGAAAGGCGCGGGCGGGGCGATGGGCGAGAGAGTAAAACATGGCTGTTCCTTGATGGGTTAACAAGGGGCGGTTTCCCCTTACACTGCGCGGCGTTCACCGTGATTGCCGCATGCACCCCAGTTAGGTGTGCAGCCGGTTTATTCAAGCCATATCCAGCGAAAAACAGGGAGTTCTTTTTTTATGCGCCAACACTTGAAACGCCTTTTCACGGCCCTATGTCTTTGCGCTTGCATGGGGGCCGGCGCGCAGACGGCCGGCCAGCCGCCGGTACCGGCACCTGTTCGTATTGCGTTGATCGAAAGCCTGTCGGGCGCCTTCGCCAACACCGGCGAGGCGGTGTTCCGCAACCTGGTCTGGGCCACCGAGCGGGTCAACGCGCGCGGCGGCGTGAAGCTGGCCGGCGGGCCGCGCAACCTGGTGGTCGAGCGCTACGACAGCAAGGGCCAGAACGAAGAGGCGCTGGCCGCCTTGCGCTCGGCCATCGACGACGGCGTGACCATCATTGCGCAGGGCAATTCCTCGGCCATCGCGGCGGTGCTGATTGACGCCATCAACAAGCACAACGAGCGCGAGCCGAAAAAGCGCGTGCTGTTCCTCAACTACTCGGCGGTCGACCCCATCCTGACGAACGAAAAATGCAGCTACTGGCATTTCCGTTTCGACGCGCACGCCGACATGCGCATGGCCGCGCTCATGGACGTGCTCAAGGACGACAAGGCGCTCAAAAGCATTTACCTGATAGGCCAGGACTACAGCTTCGGCCAGGCCGTGTTGCGCGAGGCCCGCAAACAGCTGGGCGCGCAACGCCCCGATGTGCAGATCGTGGGCGACGAGCTGCACGCGCTGGGCCGCGTCAAGGATTTCATCCCCTATGCCGCGAAGATCAAGGCCAGCGGCGCGCAGGCGGTGCTCACGGGCAACTGGGGGAACGATCTGACCTTGCTGATCAAGGCCGCCAGGGAGGTGGGCTACGAGGGCAAGTTCTACACCTTCTACGGCAATGCGCTGGGCGTGCCGGGCGCGCTGGGCGAGGCCGGCGTGGGCAAGGTGATCGCCGTGGCCGACTGGTTCCCCAACGAGGCGGGCGCGCAGTCCGAGGCTTTTTACCAGTCTTTCCGCCAGCGGTTCCCGAAGCCGCAGGACGACTATGTGCACATGCGCATGCAGCTCATGGTCGAGGCCCTGGCCCAGAGCCTGGACAAGGCCGGCAGCACCGAAGCCGGCGCGGTGGCGGCGCAGCTCGAGCGCGGCACGGTCACTTTCGCGGGCCACCAGGGTGCGATGCGCGCGCAGGACCACCAGTTCCAGCAGCCGCTGCTGGTGGCGCTGATGGGCAAGCAGGGCTCACCGGGCGTGAAGTTCGACGTGGAAGGCTCGGGCTACGGCTTTCGTGTCATCAAGACGATTTCGCCCGAGCGGGCCGAGCAGCCGAGCAGCTGCAAGATGGTCCGGCCCTGAGTTTCAATTCTTTTGTTTTTGACAAACGCCGGCAGGCAGATCGAACATTCCCATGACCCTGAGACAGGCTGTTTTAAACCTTGAAGAATCCATGATCCGCCAGGTCGCCAATGCCGGCATGGGGCGCAGCGACGTGCTCAAGTTCTGGTTTGGCGAAAGCGACGAGGTCACGCCGGCCTTTATCCGCGACGCCGCCGCCGCTTCGCTGCAGCAGGGCGAGACTTTTTATGCGCACAACCTGGGCCTGCCCGAGCTGCGCGAAGCCATCGCCGCTTACGCCACGGGCCTGCGCTGCCCGGGCGCCGCGCCCATCACGGCGGAGCGCATCGCGGTCACCTCGGGCGGCGTCAATGCCTTGATGCTGGCCGTGCAGGCGCTGGTGGATGCCGGCGACGAAGTGGTGGCCGTCACGCCGGTCTGGCCCAACCTGACGGCCCAGCCGGCCATCATGGGCGCGCGGGTGCGCTGCGTGAGCCTCAAGCCGGTGGAGGGCGAATGGAAACTCGACATGGCCGAGCTGCTGGCCGCCATCACGCCCAAGACCAAGCTGCTGATCGTCAACGCCCCCAACAACCCCACGGGCTGGACCCTGGCGCGCGCCGAGCAGGAAGCCATCCTGGCGCATTGCCGTCAAACCGGGACCTGGATACTGGCCGACGAGGTGTATGAGCGGCTGTATTACGAGCCCACCCCGAATGGCTGCGCGCCCAGTTTCCTGGACATTGCGGCGCCTGAGGACCGGCTGGTCGTGGTCCACAGCTTTTCCAAGAGCTTTCTGATGACCGGCTGGCGCCTGGGCTGGCTGGTGATGCCGGCCGCCATGACGCCGCACATGGGCAAGCTGGTGGAGTTCAACACCTCCTGCGCGCCGGTGTTCGTGCAGCGGGCCGGGCTGGTGGCCATAAACCGCACGGCCGACATCACGCCGCGGGTGGTGGCCCATTTGAAAACCTGCCGCGACACCCTGGTGCCCCTGCTGCAGGCCGTGCCCGGCGTGCGGCTGGCGCCGGCCAAAGGAGGCATGTACGCCTTTTTCCGGCTGGAAGACCCCGCGGACCCTGGGCGCTTTGGCGACTCGCTGGAAACAGCCAAACGCCTGGTCGTGGAGGCCGGCCTGGGCCTGGCGCCGGGCAACGCCTTCATGGTCAACCCCGGGCCCGAGGCCCAGGGCTGGCTGCGCTGGTGTTTCGCCAGCCAGGACGTGGCCAGGCTGGGGCAGGGGGTGGAGCGGCTCAGGCGCTGGCTCTAGAACCTGTTCCCCGTCTTCAGGCTATAATCCAAGGCTCTGCGCAGTTTGAGGCCTTTTTGGGGCCTTTTCCATGCCGGAACACGACGAAAGCGGTTTATTCATCTCCCATGTCGGGAACACTGCTTCGCTCGCAAGCGCACCTCGGTGCAGGAAAGAGAAAACATGATTGCAAAATCCGTCAAGGCCGAAATCGTCCAGGCCAACGCACGTGCCGCCGGCGACACCGGCAGCCCTGAAGTTCAAGTGGCGCTGCTGACCGGCCGCATCAACGAACTGACCCCCCATTTCAAGGCTAACGCCAAGGATCACCACGGCCGCCGCGGCCTGCTGCGCATGGTGAGCCGCCGCCGCAAGCTGCTGGACTACCTGAAGTCCAAAGACGCCGACCGTTACACCGCGCTGATCGCCAAGCTTGGCCTGCGCAAGTAATCGGTAACAACGATTTGAAAGCGCCTGAGTTAGTTCACTAGCTCAGGCGCTTTTTACTTCGGAGCAAGGCAAAACGAGCACGCGCTGTGTCATTCCACAAAAAAAGCCCTGGGCAGGCCGCTGAGCCCAGGCATTTTGTGGAATGGCATCGTGTTCAGCCAGCCGCCGCTCCGGGCCTCCCGCGCTGCCTCAAGCGTGTGAATTTAGTGGAGATAAGAACATGAGCATTTTCAACAAAGTCACCAAGTCCTTCCAATGGGGCCAGCACAAGGTCACGATGGAAACCGGCGAAATCGCCCGCCAGTCCAGCGGCGCCGTCGTCGTCGACATGGACGGCACCGTGGTGCTGGCCACCGTGGTCGCCAAGTCCGATGCCAAGCCCGGCCAGGATTTCTTCCCCCTGACCGTCGATTACCTCGAAAAAACCTATGCCGCCGGCCGCATCCCCGGCAGCTTTTTCAAGCGCGAAGGCCGCCCCAGCGAGTTCGAAACGCTGACCTCCCGCCTGATCGACCGCCCCATCCGCCCGTTGTTCCCCGAAGGCTTCTTCAACGAAGTGCAGGTCGTGATCCACGTGCTGTCGCTGAACCCTGAAGTCGAAGGCGACATCCCCGCGCTGATCGCCTCGAGCGCCGCCCTGTCGATTTCCGGCATCCCCTTCAACGGCCCCATCGGCGCCGCGCGCGTGGCCTACATCGACGGCCAGTACGTGCTGAACCCCGGCAAGACCCAGCTCAAGGATTCGAAGATGGACCTCGTCGTGGCCGGCACCGAAGCCGCCGTGCTGATGGTCGAGTCCGAAGCCCAGCAGCTGTCCGAAGAAATCATGCTCGGCGCCGTGGTGTTCGGCCATGAGCAGGGCAATATCGCGATCAACGCGATCCACGAACTCGTGCGCGATGCCGGCAAGCCGGTCTGGGACTGGCAAGCCCCCGCCAAGAACGAGCCGCTGATCGCCAAGGTCAATGAACTCGCCGGCGCCAAGCTGCAGGCCGCCTACCAGATCCGCGCCAAGCAGGCGCGTACGCAAGCCTGCCGCGTGGTGACTTCCGACGTGATGGCTGCCCTGAAGGCCGACGGCGTGGAATTCGACAGCGTCGCCGTGGAAGGCATGCTGTTCGACATCGAAGCCAAGATCGTGCGCAGCCAGATCCTGGCCGGTGAGCCCCGCATCGACGGCCGCGACACCCGCACCGTGCGCGCCATTGAAATCCGCAACAGCGTGCTGCCCCGCACCCACGGCTCGGCCCTGTTCACGCGCGGCGAAACCCAGGCGCTGGTCGTGACCACGCTGGGCACCGAGCGCGACGCGCAGCGCATCGACGCGCTGTCCGGCGACTACGAAGACCGCTTCATGCTGCACTACAACATGCCTCCGTTCGCCACCGGCGAAACCGGCCGTGTCGGCAGCCCGAAACGCCGCGAAATCGGCCACGGCCGCCTGGCCAAGCGCGCGCTGGTCGCGGTGCTGCCCACCAAGGAAGAGTTCCCCTACACCATGCGTGTGGTGTCTGAAATCACCGAGTCCAATGGTTCCTCGTCCATGGCTTCGGTTTGCGGCGGCTGCCTGTCGCTGATGGACGCGGGCGTGCCGATGAAGGCCCACGTGGCCGGCATCGCCATGGGCCTGATCAAGGAAGACAACCGTTTTGCCGTGCTGACCGACATCCTGGGCGACGAAGATCACCTGGGCGACATGGACTTCAAGGTCGCGGGCACCACCTTCGGTATCACCGCGCTGCAGATGGACATCAAGATCCAGGGCATCACCAAGGAAATCATGCAGGTCGCGCTGGCCCAGGCCAAGGAAGCCCGCATGCACATCCTGGGCAAGATGCAGGAAGCCATGGGCGAGGCCAAGGCCGAGGTCTCCGACTTCGCGCCCCGCCTCTACGTCATGAAGATCAACCCCGAGAAGATCCGCGACGTGATCGGCAAGGGCGGCGCCGTCATCCGCGCGCTGACCGAAGAAACCGGCACGCAGATCAACATCGAGGAAGACGGCACCATCACCATCGCCTCGAACGACAGCGCCAAGGCCGACGAAGCCAAGCGCCGCATCGCCGAGATCACCGCTGAAGTCGAAATCGGCAAGGTCTACGAAGGCCCGGTCACCAAGATCCTGGACTTCGGTGCGCTGATCAACCTGCTGCCCGGCAAGGACGGCCTGCTGCACATCAGCCAGATCGCCCACGAGCGCGTCGAGAAGGTCACCGACTACCTGAGCGAAGGCCAGATCGTCAAGGTCAAGGTTCTTGAGACCGACGAAAAAGGGCGCGTCAAGCTGTCGATGAAGGCCTTGCTGGACCGTCCGGCCCAGGACCAGGACCGGGGCTGATCCGCACCGGCCATGGATGTTGCGCCGCTAGCGCCCGGATGCCGGGTGCCGGCGGTGCAAACGAATTGCATACCCCATGAAAGCTGTTGAAATTACCTCCTACGGCGGGCCCGAGGTGTTGCGTCTGGGCGCGCGCCCGGCACCCATCGACGGCCCGGGCGAGGTGGTGATCCGCGTGAACGCCAGCGGCGTGAACCGCCCTGACGTGCTGCAGCGTATGGGCCACTACCCGGTGCCGCCGGGCGCGTCCGATATCCCGGGCCTGGAAGTGGCCGGCGTGATCGTCTCCGGCGACGCCAAGGCCATGGCCGCGGCCGGGCTGAAGCCCGGTGACCGCGTCTGCGCGCTGGTCGCCGGCGGCGGTTATGCTGAGCTGTGCGTCGCGCCCGTCGGGCAATGCCTGCCGGTGCCCGAGGGCTTCAGCGACATCGAAGCGGCTTCGCTGCCCGAGACCTTCTTCACGGTCTGGAGCAATGTGTTCGAGCGCGCCCGCCTGCAGCCCGGTGAAACCCTGCTGATCCAGGGCGGCTCCAGCGGCATAGGCGTGACAGCCATCCAGATCGCCAAGGCCCTGGGCGCCACGGTGCTGGTCACGGCCGGCAGCGACGACAAATGCGCGGCCTGCGTCGCCCTGGGGGCGGACCACGCCATCAACTACAAGAGCAGTGACTTCGCCGAAGAGGTGAAGCGGCTCACGAACGGGCAGGGCGTCAACGTCATTCTGGACATGGTGGCCGGCAGCTATGTCGCGCGTGAAGTCGAATGCCTGGCCGAGGACGGCCGCCTCGTCATCATCGCGGTGCAGGGCGGCGTCAAGGCCGAGGTCAACGCCGGCCTGGTGCTGCGCAAGCGCCTGACCATCACCGGCTCGACCTTGCGCCCGCGCTCCGTCGAGTTCAAGGCGGCGATTGCGAAAGCGCTGAAGGAAAAAGTCTGGCCTTTGATCGCCCGTGGCGCCATCAAGCCGGTAATCCATAGCACCTTTGCCGCGGCCGACGCGGCCAAGGCCCACGCGCTGATGGAGTCGAATTCGCATATCGGCAAAATTGTTTTGACCTGGTAAGCCAAAGATGAAAAAACTCATTGCAGGAAACTGGAAGATGAACGGCAGCCTGGCAGCCAATGCGGCCTTGCTGGACGCGCTGGCGCAGGGCCTGGACCATGCGCCGGCCTGCGAGGTCGCCGTTTGTGTTCCCGCGCCCTACCTGGGGCAGGTGCAGGCCATGCGTTCCGCGCAGGCCGGCCTTGCGGCCATCGAGCTCGGCGCGCAGGATGTCTCGGCGCAGGCCTCGGGCGCCTACACGGGCGAGGTGAGCGCCGCCATGCTCAAGGACTTCGGCTGCCGTTTTGCCATCGTCGGCCATTCGGAGCGCCGCCAGTACCACGGCGAAAGCGATGCGCTGGTGGCCGACAAGGCCAAGGCCGCGCTGGCATCGGGCATCACGCCCATCGTCTGCGTGGGCGAGACCCTGGCCGAGCGCGAAGCTGGCCACACCGAAGAAGTCGTCAAGCGACAGCTGGCCGCGGTGATCCACACCAACGGCCACTGCATCAGCGAAATCGTCGTGGCCTATGAACCCGTGTGGGCCATAGGCACCGGCAAGACGGCGTCGCCCGAAGAAGCCCAGGCCGTGCACGCGGTGCTGCGCGCCCAGCTGAAGGCGGCGACTGACCAGTTCGCGCGTGTGAAAATCCTGTATGGCGGCAGCATGAACGCCGCCAACGCGGCAGCGCTGCTGGCCCAGCCCGACATCGACGGCGGCCTGATTGGCGGCGCCTCGCTCAAAGCCCCCGATTTCTTGACCATTATTGCTGCAGCCCGCAAGTAACGAGCGCAGAACGCTATAAATTTAGGAGTAGATATGAACGTTGTATTGACCATTGTCCTCGCTGTGCAAATGCTCTCGGCGCTCGGCATGATTGGCCTGATCCTGGTGCAGCACGGCAAGGGCGCCGACATGGGCGCGGCGTTCGGCAGCGGCGGCTCGGGCAGCCTGTTCGGTGCCAGCGGTAGCGCCAACTTCCTTTCGCGCACCACGGGTGTCCTTGCTGCGCTGTTTTTTGCATGCACCTTGCTGCTCGCTTACTTCGGCGGCAGCTCGCTGCCGCGCAGCGGCTCCAGCGTTCTCGAAGGCACCGCCGTGACGGCGCCAGCGCCTGCCGGCGCGGCTTCCGGCGCGGCCCAAATCCCCGCGACCACGGCACCCGCGAGCGGCAGCGGCGCGGTTCCCGTGCCGCCTGCGCCCGCCGCATCGGGCGCCGCGCAAATCCCGACGAAATAACGTGATTTTGCTGCCGCCTCTCGTCGGGAGAGGCGGTATTTCAGGGTAAACTCTGAGACTGTCTGGAAAGCCCAAAACCGCAAGGTTTCCTCATGCCATCCAGTCAGTTAAATACCGCGGACGTGGTGAAATTGGTAGACACGCTATCTTGAGGGGGTAGTGCCGAAAGGTGTGCGAGTTCGAGTCTCGCCGTCCGCACCAGATTGACAAGCATCGGCAGCAGCGCTCCGGCGGTGCTGTCGGCTCAAACGGCAAGCTGAAACAAACCGCACAGGTGGCTTTTCAGAAGTTGAATCCACGATGAACCTCGATCAATACCTCCCTGTTCTCCTGTTCATTCTGGTTGGTGTGGGTGTCGGCGTGGTGCCCCAGATCCTGGGGCGTTTGTTGGGCCCCGTGCGCCCCGACAGCGAAAAAAATTCCCCTTACGAATGCGGCTTCGAGGCTTTCGAAGATGCCCGCATGAAATTCGATGTGCGCTACTACCTGGTCGCCATCCTCTTCATTCTGTTTGACCTCGAAATCGCCTTCCTCTTTCCCTGGGCCGTGGCGCTCAAGGAAATCGGCCCCGTCGGTTTCTGGTCGGTCATGATCTTCCTGGGCATTCTGGTCGTGGGCTTTGTCTACGAGTGGAAAAAAGGTGCGCTGGACTGGGAATAAGAAGCTAAAAATCCCGAGGGTTCTCTAGGGCTAGGGCGAATCTCGCCACAAAGGTACGGGTATGTCACTTGAAGGTGTTTTCAACGAAGGCTTCATGACCACGAGCTATGACTCGGTGGTGAATTGGGCCAAGACGGGTTCGCTCTGGCCCATGACGTTCGGCCTGGCTTGCTGTGCCGTCGAAATGATGCATGCGGGCGCGGCGCGCTACGACCTGGACCGCTTCGGCATGTTGTTCCGCCCCAGCCCACGCCAGTCCGACCTGATGATCGTGGCCGGCACGCTGTGCAACAAGATGGGCCCGGCCCTGCGCAAGGTCTACGACCAGATGTCCGAGCCGCGCTGGGTGCTGTCCATGGGCTCGTGCGCCAACGGCGGCGGCTACTACCACTACAGCTATTCCGTGGTTCGCGGCTGCGACCGCATCGTGCCGGTGGACGTTTACGTGCCGGGCTGCCCGCCCACGGCCGAAGCGCTGATGTACGGCATCATCCAGCTGCAGCAGAAAATCCGCCGCACCAACACGATTGCGAGGGCATAAAGCATGTCCTCTTCCCCTGTGTCCATGGAGCAGCTCGCCGAAACGATTCACGCCGTCCTCGGCGACAAGGTCAAAAGCCTGAAGACCGCGCTCGGCGAAATCACCCTCACAGTCTCCGCCGCCGACTACCTGGCGGCCGCCACCCAGCTGCGCGATGCGCCCGGCTGCCGCTTCGAGCAACTGATCGACCTGTGCGGCGTCGACTATTCCGAATACCGGGACGGCCAGCACGACGGCCCGCGCTACTGCGTGGTGTCGCACCTGCTGTCGGTCAGCCTCAACCAGCGCGTGCGCCTCAAGGTGTTTTGCCCGGACGACGATTTCCCCGTGGTGGATTCGCTCAACGGCATCTGGAATTCGGCCAACTGGTTCGAGCGCGAGGCCTTCGACCTCTACGGCATCATCTTTGAAGGCCACAATGACCTGCGCCGCATCCTGACCGACTACGGTTTCATCGGCCATCCTTTCCGCAAGGACTTCCCGACCTCGGGCCATGTGGAAATGCGCTACGACCCCGAACAAAAGCGCGTGATTTACCAGCCGGTCACCATAGAGCCGCGCGAGATCACCCCGCGTGTGATCCGCGAAGACAACTACGGCGGCCTGCAGTAAGCGGCGCCGGCAAGAGATACCCACATGGCTGAAATCAAAAACTACACGCTTAACTTTGGGCCGCAGCATCCCGCGGCGCACGGTGTGCTGCGCCTGGTGCTCGAGCTTGACGGCGAGGTGATACAGCGCGCCGACCCGCACATCGGCCTGTTGCACCGCGCGACCGAAAAGCTCGCCGAGAGCAAGACCTACATCCAGTCGCTGCCCTACATGGACAGGCTGGACTACGTCTCCATGATGTCCAACGAGCACGCCTACTGCCTGGCCATCGAGAAGCTGCTCGGCGTCGACGTGCCGGTGCGCGCGCAGTACATCCGCGTGATGTACGCCGAAATCACGCGCCTGCTCAACCACCTGCTGTGGCTGGGCGCGCACGGTTTCGACTGCGGCGCGATGAACATCCTGATTTACTGCTTCCGCGAGCGCGAGGCCCTGTTCGACATGTACGAGGCCGTCTCCGGCGCGCGCATGCACGCGGCTTACTTCCGTCCCGGTGGTGTCTACCGCGACCTGCCCGACAGCATGCCGCAGTACCGCGTCAGCAAGATCAAGAACGCCAAGGCCATCGCCGCGCTCAATGAGAACCGCCAGGGCTCGCTGCTCGACTTCATCGAAGACTTTGCGAACAAATTCCCCACTTATGTCGACGAATACGAAACCCTGCTGACCGACAACCGCATCTGGAAGCAGCGCACCGTCGGCGTGGGCGTGGTCTCGCCCGAGCGCGCCCTCAATCTCGGTTTCACCGGCCCCATGCTCAGGGGCTCGGGCATCGCCTGGGATTTGCGCAAGCAGCAGCCCTACGACGTCTATGACAAGATGGACTTCGACATTCCCGTCGGCAAGACCGGCGACTGCTATGACCGCTACCTGGTCCGCGTCGAAGAGATGCGCCAGTCCAACCGCATCATCAAGCAGTGCGTCGATTGGCTGCGCGCCAACCCCGGCCCCGTGATCACCAGCAACCACAAGGTTGCCGCGCCGGACCGCGAGTCCATGAAGTCCAACATGGAAGAGCTGATCCACCACTTCAAGCTCTTTACCGAAGGTTTCCACGTGCCCGAAGGCGAGGCCTATGCAGCGGTCGAGCATCCCAAGGGCGAGTTTGGCATCTACATCGTCAGCGATGGCGCCAACAAGCCCTACCGCTTGAAGATTCGCCCGCCTGGATTCCCGCACCTCGCGGCCATGGACGAAATGTCGCGCGGCCACATGATCGCCGACGCCGTCGCCGTGATCGGCACCATGGACATTGTGTTCGGTGAGATTGATCGCTAAACCGGATGGTTTCCCCCATGATTTCTGAACAAACCAGGGCACGCTTCGACCGCGAAGTCGCCAAATACCCCGCGGACCAGAAGCAGTCGGCCGTCATGGCCTGCCTGACCATCCTGCAGGAAGAGCAGGGCTATGTCAGCGCCGAGGGCGAAAAGGCCGTGGCCGAGTACCTCGGCATGGCGCCGATCGCCGTGCATGAGGTCACCACCTTCTACAACATGTACAACCAGCGTCCCGTTGGCAAGTACAAGCTCAATGTCTGCACCAACCTGCCGTGCCAGTTGCGCGACGGCGCCAAGGCGCTCAAGCACCTGGAGCACAAGCTGGGCATCGCCATGGGCGAGACCAGCGCCGACGGCCTCTTCACGCTGCAGCAATCCGAATGCCTGGGTGCCTGCGCCGATTCGCCCGTGATGCTCGTCAACGACCTCACCATGTGCAGCTTCATGAGCAACGAGAAGCTGGACCAGCTCATCGATGGCCTTAAATCCGCCGAGGCAAAGCAACCATGACGCTCGCATCCCCGTCCACTCCCAGCGCGGCCGCGCAAAGCGTGCTGTCCCAGTTCGCAGCCACCGGTGTGCAGACCTGCTTCCACGGCCGGCACATCAACCCGCAAATCCTGGCCGACCTTGACGGCAGCAACTGGCGGCTCAAAGACTACGAAGCGCGCGGCGGCTACCAGGCCCTGCGCAAGATCCTGAAGCAGGACGGCGGCGAGGGCATGACGCCCGACCAGGTCATTGCCGAAGTCAAGGCTGGTAGCCTGCGTGGCCGCGGCGGCGCGGGTTTCCCGACCGGGCTCAAATGGAGTTTCATGCCGCGCCAGTTCCCGGGCCAGAAGTACCTGGTCTGCAACTCGGACGAGGGCGAGCCGGGCACCTGCAAAGACCGTGACATCATGCAGTACAACCCGCACAGCGTGATCGAGGGCATGGCGATCGCCGCCTATGCCATGGGCATCAGCGTGGGCTACAACTACATCCACGGCGAGATATTCGCGACCTACAAACGCTTCGAGGAAGCCCTGGAAGAGGCGCGTGCCGCCGGCCTGCTGGGCGACAACATCTTCGGCAGCGGCTTCAGCTTCCAGCTCCATGCCTCGCATGGTTTCGGCGCTTACATCTGCGGCGAAGAAACCGCGCTGCTCGAGTCGCTCGAAGGCAAAAAAGGCCAGCCGCGCTTCAAGCCGCCGTTCCCTGCCAGCTTCGGCCTCTACGGCAAGCCCACCACCATCAACAACACCGAGACCTTCGCGGCCGTGCCCTGGATCATCCGCAACGGCGGCCAGGCCTACCTCGAATGCGGCAAGCCCAACAA